>PVMK01122350.1_pt1 | contig 28947 bp, 29 predicted proteins | sample 1853481 | NCBI WGS metagenome assembly PVMK01 (sample SAMN08533507, study PRJNA380276) | Marine sediment metagenome, whole genome shotgun sequencing project.
GTCCTTCCCGGTATCATCCTTGATCCTGGGGCATCCTGAACTTGCGTGGTTTATTAGCATGACGTGCACCATAAGTGCACCATCATTTTATTTTCGCTATGGTTGATGTTGGGTAAGTGCTTGAAAAGATTGGCGCACCGGAGAGGATTCGAACCCCCGACCCCCAGATTCGTAGTCTGGTGCTCTATCCAGCTGAGCTACCGGTGCCACTTTAAACAAGGACGTGATCGCCCGAAAAGCCCGCCGTACCTAATCGCTTGCCGCCGCTAATGCAAGCGCGTGCCGGCGCCGGCCCAGCCACCGGGTTCAGGCGCCCTGCGTCTTGCGCGCCGTGCGGATATCGACCGGGCGATCGGGTATCGTGATCTGGAAAACGGCGCCGGCGCCGGGCCGATCGACAAGCGTGATTTCGCCGCCATGGGCGTGGACGATTTCCGCCGCGATCGCCAGGCCAAGGCCGGTGCCGCCCGGGCGGGCAGACCCCTGAAAGGCCTGGAACAATGCATTGCGGGCTTTTTCCGGGACGCCTGGACCGGTATCGCAAACCCTCAGCGTCATGACGCCGCCATTGCGTGCACCCTCCAGCCAAAGCCGGCGAATGACATTGGGATCGCTGTCCTGATCGAGCGCGTCAATGGCGTTGCGGCCTAAATTCATGATTACCCGGAATAGCTGATCGGGATCGGCGTCGACCTCCAGATCGTCGGGAATGCGATTTTCCCAGGCGATGTGCCGGTGGCCGGGCAGACCAAGGATGTCGGCAACATCGTCTCCCATGCGTTTTAGCGCCACAAGGCGGCGGTTGGGCGGCTCTTCGCGGGCCTGGCCGTAGGACAGCACCGAACGGGTATAGGCGATGGCGCGGTCAATGGCGCCGACCAGCTTGGGTGTCAACCGCTTGGCCATCGGGTCGTCGGTCATCGCCAGCCGATCGGAAAAAAGCTGCGCGGAGGCGAGAATGTTGCGCAGGTCATGGTTGATCTTGGAGACGGCAAGACCGAGATCGGCGAGGTGCTTGCGCTGATGCAAGGTTTCGCGCAAGGCATTCTGCATGGCGGCAAGTTGCTCCTCGGCAACGCCGATCTCGTCGGAGCGCTGGGTCGGACGGATGACCCGGCTGGCGTCCTCGGGCGCCTCGGAAAACGCCACCATGTTCGTCGTCAGCCGCTGGATCGGCCGCACAATCATCGCCTTGAGCGCCAGATAAACGAGACTGGCCGTGATCACCGATATGACAAGCGACAACAGCAAGATGTTGCGTGAATAGACCAGCAAGGCATTGCGCAGAGCCGATTCCTCGATGACGATTTCGAACCGGTCGCTGCCGGCGGGCGGCCGGCCGGTGACCATGACCATGCCTTCGCCGCCGAAAAACAATGTGGAAAAAGCGGCGCGGATGCTGTCGAGCGGCATGGTCCTGGTCAGGTCGTGATGATCCGCGACCTGTGCCGGCATGCCGCCGGAGGCAATCAGCCAGCGCTGCCCGCCGGACCGGATGGCAATGGCTTCAACGCCGATGGCGGCAAGCATCCGGCGCTGCAAATCCGCTGGCAGGCTGGCATCGCCGGCAGCCGATACCGCGATCGCGACAATTGCCGCTGATTCCAGTTTTTCTTCAAGCCAGACATTGCGGAAATTGGCCACCGAGGGAACGTAAATCAGGACTTCGGCGATCATCACAAACAGGATCGTCAGAATGAGAATCCGTTCCGACAGGTTTCTGCCCAGCCGGCGTCCTTGCCGGGCGTTGGGAAGGCGGTCCTGGTGATCGGGCTGATCGCGCCCGGCGCCGGTATCGCCGCTTCCTTGCGGCGGTTGCCCGTCAGGCAACCGGGAACTGGCCATGCGCTCAGGTCCTCTCCTTATCCGCCCGCAATCGGCCCGAATCACCCAAGGGCGCATCGGTGCTTGCCGCACCGCCATTTTCGCCGATCTTCGCGTCAGCGGACGCGAGATCGCCCAGTGCCCTGATCAACGGATCGAGATTTGCACCATAGCGGCGCCAGCGCTCCACCGAGGTATTGTAAACCGGCTGACGCACCTGCCAGTGGCTGAGCGTACGCACAGAGGTGGCATGTTCGTAATAGCGCAGGGAGGCGTCGTCCCACTCCAGCCCGGCATGGGCGATCAGTCGGCGGCTTTTTGCCTCCTGATCGGCAACCAGTTCCTCATAGCGGCTTTCCAGGACATCGACCGGAATGACGTTGCACAAATGCTCGGTCAGCTCCTTGTAGAGCCGGTAGTAGCCGCCAACATCCTTCAGCGTGCGCGAATAGGAATGCGCCCGATTTAACGGATTGGTGAAGATGGAGACGCAATTGTCGATCGGATTGCGCGTGCAATGGATATAGGTCGCCTTGGGAAACAGCAGCGCGATCAGCCACAATCGCTCGAAATTATGCGGCATCTTGTCGGTGACATGCGGCGCGGTGGCGGAGAATTTTTTCAGATAATCGAGGAATTCCTTGGCGATCGCCGCGGCCTGCCTGGTTTCGAGATCGCGGACTATCTTGCCAAATTTGTCCATGTCGCCGCTGCGGAAGCCGAGAATATCCGCCGCCTGGTTGAAAAAAACCACTTCGCTGCCGGCATGAACCCGGGGATGGCTGGCGATGATCTGCTCGGTCAGCGTCGTGCCGGACCGCGGCATGCCGAAGATGAAGATGGGCCGATTGCTGTCATTGCCGAATTCGGCCCTTTCGGCGAAGAACTCAGCGGTAAACAGCTCCTTCAAGTGCGCCACTTTATCAGCATAGGCGGACAGGTCGTAGTCGTCGTAATCGGTTGTCTTGGCGATGACATAATGGCCGAATGCACGGTCGTACTGGCCGATATCGTTGGCCATCTTTCCCGCCGCCCAATGCAGCGAAGAGCGGGCTTTCGCCTGGCTTTCGCCGCCGTATTTGTCGAGCAGCGCCTCGACTTCATCGATCTCGGCGACATCGCCGGAAAATTTTTGTGCCATGGCATAACCACGCCAGGACTGGGGCACGCGCAAGCCGCGGGCGATCGCATCGCGATACATGGTCATTGCGGTGTCGTGATTGCCCTGAGCCATCTTGACATGCGCCAGGCCAGTGAAGGCACGGGGGAAATCCTTGCGGATCGCCAAGGCCCGCTTGTAAAAAATCTCCGCCTTTTCCGGCTGGTCGGATTTTTGGTATACTTCGCCGAGAATTGTCAGCCCTTCGGGCTCCTTCGGCGCCAGCCTGACCGCCTTCAGAAGCTGTTCCTCGGCCTCGAAATACATATTCGCCTTGAGATAGGCGCGTCCCAGCTTGACGAGAAAATCCGGCGCTTTGGGCCGGCCTTTGACCGCTTTTTCAAAACAGCCGATTGCCACATCAATATCATCGGAGCGCGCGGCGACAAGGCCCATCAGGTAATTGGCGTCGGGCTGGTCGGGATATTTTTTCAGAACGGCGTAATAGCGCTGCGCCGCTTCATCCTTATTACCCGCCTTTTCCAGCATCATGCCTTCCTGCAGGATGCTGCGGGCATCGGCCGGTATACCCGATTTCTTGCCGCCGGCAGCGGCCGGCATGGGTCGGGACTTCATTTTCAAAGGTGAGGCCATTGGCGAATCCAGCCGTGTTGTCTGCAGCTTATCTGGACCCGGCCGGGCAAAATTGCAATTGCCGGTCACGCACCGGAAAGTCGGCAGGTGAAACTCGCAATTGCCCTTTCTTCAGCGAAAAAGCCTGAGGAAGCGGATGAGCCGTTTCAGCCACGGACTTTGTAAACTCGGCGTGTAATATGTCACCGCGGCGCGTTTGGCCGTTTCCGACAAGGTCGGATACGGCAGGACCGTGGCCGTCAGCGCCTTGACGTTAAGCTTTTGCGAGGCGGCAAGCGCCCATAGGGCGATCAGTTCGCCGGCATTGCGGCCAACGACGCCGGCGCCGACGATCCTGCCTTTTTTCGTGGTGATTACCTTGACCATGCCGGTGGTCGCGCGTTCAGTCTGGGCGCGGTCGTTTTCCGCATAAGGCCAGCGCAATATCAAAATGTCGCGGTGGCGCCGACGCGCCTGGTCTTCACTCAGGCCGACATGAGCCAGTTCCGGATCGGTATAGGTCGCCCAGGTTATGAGATCGGTATTCATCTTGCCGCCAATGCGGAACAGGATCGAGCGGATGACAAGCCCGGCCTGATAGCCGGCCCAGTGGGTAAACTGATAACCGCCCGCGATATCGCCGGCTGCATAGATCCGCCGGTTCGTCGTCCTCAGTTTGGCATTCACCTTGATGCCGCCGCGGTCACAGGCGACACCCGCCTCCTCAAGGCCCAGATCGCCGACATTGAGCGACCGCCCGACCGCGACCAGCAGGTCGCTTCCCTCGACCCTTTCCTCGCCGGTATCCGTCTCGAAACTCACGCGAACGCCGGCACGGCCGTGCTTGGCGACCGTGGTGACCTTGGCGCCTTCGCGAATCGTGGCACCGTCTGCCCTGACGGCATCGACGACCCGGCCGGCAAGTTCCGGATCGTCCTTGCCCATCGCCGCGAAGGCCTCCAGGACGGTAACCTGGGCGCCAAGGCGAACGAAAGCCTGGGCCAGTTCCATGCCGATCGGGCCACCGCCGATGATGACAAGATGTCTGGGCAGTCTTGTCAGGTCGAAGATGGACTCATTGGTGAAATAGGGCACCGTATCCAGTCCGGGGATCGGCGGCGCCAACGGCGAGGAGCCGGTCGCGATGACGAAGCGCCTGGCCTTGATCTGCGTGTCGCCGGCCACCAGCGTGCGGCGGTCGGCAAACCGGCCGGGCGCGCGGATTACGTTGACGCCCAGACCGGTGAACCGTTCCTGCGAATCATTGGGATGGATGGCGGCGATGACCTCGTGGATGTGGTCATGGACGCGCTTGTAGTCGACCTTCACTTCGCTGGCGTTGACGCCGAATGTCCTGGCCTCGACGATTGCGTGGGCATGCTTGGCGGCGGCAATCAGGGCCTTGGAGGGCACGCAGCCGTAATTCAGGCAGTCGCCACCCATCTTGCTCTTTTCGACCAGCACCACCGATGCGCCGAATGCGGCGCCGGCGGCGGCAACCGTCAGCCCGGCGGAACCGGCGCCGATGACGCAGATGTCCGGCCGCAGAATATCGCTCATCGTTGCCCCTGCCTTTGTCGATAGCGGACAGTCTTTATAGCAAACCCTCAGCCGGCGGACCGGCGAGCCTGCCGGATGCGCTTCAACACGATCGGCAGGAGCGAGGCAAGGCCCAGCGCGCCCAGCCCGATCAGCAGTTCCGGCGAGACGACCGAACCTTCCATGTCGATCGCGCTGCTGATTCCCTGGCCGAAGTAGGCATAGGCGAAGGTGCCCGGCAGGATGCCGATGAATGTCGCAAGAACATATGGCCCCAGGCGCATGCCGAACAGCGCCGGCGCCAGATTGATCAGCCAGAAGGGGAAGATCGGGGCAAGCCGCAGGAACAGCAGGTAACTGAACGAATCCTCCTGAAAACCTGCCTGCAGTTTCTGAATCCGGTCGCCGGCCTTTCGCTGCAACAGATCGCCAAAGGCCGTGCGCGCGGCGAGAAATATGATCGAGGCGCCGATCGTCGCCGATACGGCCGTCAGCGCACCGGCCAGAAGCCAGCCGAAGCTGAAGCCGGAAGCAATCGTCAGGAAACTGGCGCCGGGAAACGACAACGCCACGGCAACGATGTAAACGGCCATGTAGGTCAGCGCGGCCACCATCATGTTCTCGGCGACGAAGTTCTGTAACGCCTCGCGATTGTCGGAAAGCGCCTGCAGCGAAATGTATTCGTGCAAGCCAAGCGCGTAGGCGGCTGCGAGGGCCGTGGCGATGATGCCGATGGGCGCCCAGCGTTTTGCCGAAAATTTCGGCCGCGTTGCGCCGCCGTTTTGCGGATCAGCCATTGTCATCGAATCCAGATCTTCCCGGACGGCGGTTTCAGACCGCATCGTTTAAGCTCCAGTCGTAAACATAACGGGCAACCGAAACCAACCTCGGCAGCAAATTTCTCAGCTTCGGCGCGGCATAGGCCGCCCAATGCCGGTGCAGGCCGGGAGCGCCACCGAAGTCAGCCGCGTACCAGCGATAGATTTTGGACGCGGTGAGGCGATTGCCGTTCACCGACAGTCCACGCGGATGATTGACGTAGGCGCGGGCGCCAGCTTGCAACTGGTCTACCAGCGTCTCGGCGCGATAGGCCTGCTTTTGCAGATTGGGACAGCCGACAGAGGCGCAATTAAGCGCATAGTGAATAAGCGGCTTGTTGAATTTTCGGCGAAGGATATCATGCTCGATATTATCGAGGGACAGATCGCGGCCTTCGAGCCTCAGCAATTTTGCTTTCCACGGGCCGCGGCCGAAGAAGCCGCCGCCAAGATCGATGTCCCTGATCGAAGTCACCGGGTAATTCTCGGCGACAATCTGCAGCGTCTTGGCGTTGTACAGGTTGATCCAGAAGGCCATCTGGGCGTTGGGCGGCAATACCGATGCCCGGACGCCCTGTAATTGCGTGACATAGGCGGCAAGGCGGGCAAGCGAATGCTTCTTCAGGTTGGCGTAATGTACCCGGTTGAGGCCATCGGCGCCGGCGACAACATGGGCGTCCAAAATGGCCTCGAAGTCGGCATGATCCGGTGCCGCGGCTGCCCGGCCGATGAGCGGCGGCGCGGCGAGGATGGCGGCGAGACCGGTGAACACGGCACGCCGCGTCGGTTGGCTTCGCTCAGGCTGCATCGCCGCGTGCTTGCACATGTCCAGATCCGTTCTGCATGGCCTTGAGGTCCGCACGAGCGCGGCGCCGACGGGCAGGTGCACGGCGCCCGCGCGACAATGCCCTCACGCCTGCCCTGGCATCTGTTCCGGTCCATGTACGACAAAAGTGCGGCAATGTGCCGGCTCTCACCGCAAATTGATGGCGCCGCGGGCGCCAATCACCGGCCCGTGAAGGCGCCACCGCTACGTTGACTTGGCATCGGCTTTCACCCTATATCGCGCTCGGCTGATCCGAGGCTGGCCGTAAAGGTCCGCGCCTCGGCCGATTCCCGAATACCGATGCAGCGCAGGCGGCCTTCGCCGCCACGCCGTGTCCTGAACCGTGAGGGCCGCGTCGGCGGCGAACAACAGATGAAACGCACATTTCAACCGAGCCGGCTCGTGCGCAAGCGCCGCCATGGTTTTCGCGCCCGTGCAGCGACGCGTGGTGGCCGCAAGGTGCTGGCCCGGCGCCGGGCAAAAGGGCGCAAGCGGCTTTCGGCCTGACGGCCGGATCCGGTGCCAGGCCGGTGTCGCCAGCCGGTATTATGGAGCCCCTGGTCATGGAGCGCCTGAAAAAGCGGCGCGATTTTCTTGCCGCCGCCCGCGGAGCCAAAGCCGTGCGAAAAGCCTTCATCCTGCAATCGCGGCGACGCGAAGATAGGGGCAACGATGGCCGCGAGGGCCCGGGCGGCGATCCAGACCCGGCGCGGTTCGGATTCACCGTGACACGCAGGACGGCGCGCAATGCGGTGGACCGCAACCGCATTCGCAGGCGGCTCAGACAAGCAGCTCGGTTGACCGCGCCGGCGGCGGGCCACGACCTTGTTCTCATTGGCCGGCGCGCCGCCTTGTCGGTTCCGTTCGGCGATCTGGTCGCCGACCTTGAAAACGCCATTATGGAGATAACCGGAATGGCGGCAGGCGGGGTGGAGACAGGCGGCGATGCCCGACCGGGCGGCCGTGCTATGGACAACGCTGACGACGCGCCTGAACGCGGCCGGCAGAGCGGCGCGCGCAGAGCGGCGCGGAGAAAGACCTGATGGATAACAACCGCAATGTCCTGATCGCGATCACCCTGTCATTCGTGATCCTTGTGGCCTGGCAGTTTTTCGTCGCCGGACCCAAGATCGAGTCCGAAAGGCAGCGCAAGCAGGCCGAACAGACGCAGGTCGAACAGAGCGCGCCGGGCGACGCCCAGGCGCCGCAAACACCACAACCAGGGCAGATACCGCAAGCACCGCAAACCGGGCAAGCCCCGCAAGCGCCACAGGCACCGCAGGCAGCCGCCGGCACCGATGTGCAGATACCTCCGGCCATTCCCGGCAGCCCGGCCACGGCCTTGCAATCGCGCCAGGCGGCGCTCGCCGGCGCCAGACGCGTGACGATCGAAACACCCTCGCTGAAAGGCTCCATCAATCTGACCGGTGCTCGCATCGATGATCTGCTGTTGACAAAATATCGCGAAACCATCGACCCGAAGAGCCCGCTGATCGAGCTGTTCTCGCCGCTTGGCAGCGACAATCCCTATTATGCCGATTTCGGATGGGTCGCGGCGTCAGATGGGCCGGCCGTGCCGGACGGGCAAACCGAATGGTCCGGCGATGTCGGCCGGCTCTCGGCCGACGGCACCCTCACGCTGCGCTGGGAAAATGGCGCCGGCCTTGTCTTCCAGCGGGTCATCAGCATCGATTCCGACTATATGTTCACCATCCGGCAGTCCGTGACAAATTCGACCGGCGCGCCGGTGACGCTCTATCCCTATGGCCTGGTCAACCGGCACGGCCTTCCCGAGATCAGCGGCTTTTTCATCCTGCATGAAGGCCTGATCGGCGTCTTTGGCGAGGAAGGCCTGCAGGAGGTCGATTACGACGACTTCGATGACGAGCCGGCAATCACTCCTCCGCACTCGGAAGACGGCTGGCTCGGCATCACCGACAAATACTGGGTGGCGGCGCTGGTCCCGCCCAGCGGCCGACCCTTCCAGGGCCGCTTTCTAAAAGGCGCCAGCGGCGAGCAGCCGACTTTTCAGGCCGACTTCCTCGGCGATGCGGTAACGGTCCCGGCCAACGGATCGGCGAGCCATGAGACGCTGCTTTTCGCCGGCGCCAAGGAAGTCGACGTCATCAACGCCTACCAGGCATCGCTCGGTATCGACCGGTTCGAACTGCTGATCGACTGGGGTTATTTCTATTTCCTGACCAAGCCGATGTTCCAGGTGATCCAATGGTTGTTCAACCTAATCGGCAATTTCGGTCTCGCCATTCTGGCGGTCACCGTACTCGTCAAGATTGTCTTCTTCCCGCTGGCCAACAAGTCCTATGCCTCGATGAGCAAAATGAAAAAAGTACAGCCGGAGGTGAAAAAAGCTGCAGGAACGCTTCAAGGACGACCGGGCGGGCCTGCAGCAGGAGATGATGAAGCTTTACAAGACCGAAAAGATCAATCCGCTCTCCGGCTGCTGGCCAGTCATGATCCAGATCCCGGTGTTCTTCTCCCTTTACAAGGTCTTGTTCATTACCATCGAAATGCGCCATGCGCCGTTCTTCGGCTGGATCCAGGACCTTTCGGCTCCTGATCCGACATCGGTGTTCAACCTGTTCGGGCTGATCCCCTTTACCCCGCCGCAGATCCTGATGCTCGGCATCTGGCCGCTGGTCATGGGTATCACGATGTTCATCCAGATGCGCATGAACCCGACGCCGCCGGACAAGACCCAGGCGATGATCTTCGCCTGGATGCCGGTGATGTTCACCTTCATGCTGGCCTCGTTCCCGGCCGGGCTGGTGATCTACTGGGCATGGAACAACTTCCTGTCGATCCTGCAACAGGGCGCGATCATGAAGCGCCATGGCGTGAAGATCGAACTGTTCGACAACCTCAAGGGCTTGATTGGCAGGGGGCCGGCGGCCGCCACAAGCACGGGCGCCAAAGGACCGGCCGAGGCGGACAAGGATTCCGGGAAACCGGACAAGGAAGGGGATTAGGCCGCAACCATGTCTGGCCTGTTCGCCAGACAGTGGCGCTTCGTCCTTTCAGCGCCCCACCATGGCGCCCTGCCGCCCGAAGGCCCGCCCGAAATCGCCTTTGCCGGACGCTCCAATGTCGGTAAATCCTCGTTGATCAACGTGCTGACCGGCCAGAAGGGCCTGGCGCGCACCTCCAACACGCCGGGCCGCACCCAGGCGCTCAATTTCTTCGTCCCCGATAGCGAGGCCGAGATACCGCCGCTGGTGCTGGTCGACATGCCCGGCTACGGCTATGCCAAGGCGCCCAAGACACAGGTCGCCGCCTGGCACCGGCTGATCGGCGACTATCTGAAAGGCCGCACGACGTTGCGCCGGGTCTATGTGCTGATCGATGCGCGCCACGGCATCAAACCGGGCGACGAGCAAGTCATGGAATTGCTCGACGGCGCCGCGGTTTCCTACCAGATCGTGCTGACCAAGGCCGACAAGATCAAGCCCGGCGCGCTGGACCGGCTGATCGCGGAAACGGGGGAGGCGATCAGAAAGCGCGCGGCGGCCTACCCTGAGGTGCTGGCGACGTCGGCGGTGAAAAAGACCGGGTTTGAAGAGTTGCGATCCTCGATAGCTGAATTCGCCGCCGGCTAGATTGAGCGCAACGCCGCAAGCCGCTACAAGCACCTGCCAGACGGTCGTTTTTCCGCCTTCACGACCAGCCCGTCCGACGCCAGGTTTTGCGCCATGACCGATACCGACCCAGCTTCCAAGACAACCGGCCAGGACCCCTCAGGCCCGGCCCTCTCAGGTCAGGACCGGGCGCGGCTGATCGCCGAGGCGTTGCCTTTCATGCAGCGTTACGAGGGCAAGTCGGTGGTCATCAAATATGGCGGCCATGCAATGGGCGATCCGGGTCTGTCCAAGGCCTTTGCCCGCGACGTGGCGCTGCTCAAGCAATCGGGCGTCAATCCGGTCGTCGTGCATGGCGGCGGACCGCAGATCGCCGCCATGCTCGAACGGCTCGGCATTGAAAGCGCGTTCGAGGATGGCCTCAGAATCACCGATGAAAAAACCGTCGAAGTGGTCGAAATGGTGCTTGCCGGCTCGATCAACAAGCAGATCGTCGCCGCCATCAATGCCGAGGGCGAATGGGCGATCGGCCTGTGCGGCAAGGACGGTTCCATGGTCTTTGCCAAAAAGGTGACGCGGACAATCGTCGATCCGGATTCCAATATCGAGAAAATCGTCGATCTCGGCTTTGTCGGCGAACCGGCGGAGGTCGACCGGCGGCTGCTCGACATCCTGGCGAAGTCGGCGATGATCCCGGTGATCGCACCGGTCGCGCCGGGCCGCGACGGCGCCACCTACAATATCAATGCCGACACCTTTGCCGGGGCGATCGCCGGAGCGCTGGCGGCCGAACGGCTATTGGTTCTGACCGATGTGCCGGGCGTGCTCGATCCCGACGGCACGCTGATAGAGGAACTTACCCTGGCGCAGGCGCGGGCGATGATCGCTGACGGCGCCATTTCCGGCGGCATGATCCCGAAGGTGAAGACCTGCATCGCCGCGGTCGAAGAGGGGGTATCCGGCGTCGTGATCCTGAACGGCAAGACGCCGCATGCGGTGCTTCTGGAACTGTTTACCGACCACGGCGCCGGCACGCTCATCAAACCGTGATGACCGGTTGCGATCAAAGACGATGAAGTCTTAACCGGACGCACCTATGTATCCGACCTCATAACTATATTGGCTCAATGACAACACTCACGGCGATCAGTCCGACATTTCCCGGCAATGGCGAATTGCGTGTCTTCCGGCCGGTCGAAGCGTGGATCTTCGACCTAGACAACACGCTCTATCCGCGGCGCTCGAACCTGTTCGCGCAGATCGACGTGCGAATCCAAACCTATGTGCAGAATCTTCTGGACGTCAGCCGCGACGATGCGAAGGTGATCCAGAAGAAATTTTACCGCGAGCACGGCACGACCTTGCGCGGGCTGATGATTGAGCACGATATCGATCCGGACGATTTTCTGGAATTCGTCCACGATATTGACCATACGCCGGTCAAGCCCGATCCGGCGCTGGGCGCGGCAATCGCCCGCCTGCCCGGCCGCAAATTCATCTTCACCAACGGCTCGCGGCCGCATGCGGAAAAGGTCGCCGAGCGGCTCGGCGTGAGCGGGCATTTTGAGGATATTTTCGACATTGTCGCGGCCAACCTGGTGCCCAAGCCAGAGCGCGAAACCTATGAGCGCTTCATCAACCGGTTCGACGTGTTGCCGCAAAATGCCGCCATGTTCGAGGATCTGGCGCGCAATCTGAAAGTGCCGAAGGCGATCGGCATGCGCACAGTGCTGATCGTGCCCTCGGGCGTCAGCGAGGTCGTCCATGAGGCCTGGGAGGTCGAAGGCCATGGCGGCGACGCCCATGTCGATTTCATCACCGACGATCTGGCCGGTTTCGTCGCGGCGGTCGCCGATGCCCTGACGCAAGGCAGCATTGCCGCCGAATGACGCCTCGGCCGGCGCAAAGAGCTTGCACGCATACGGTCCGGTCATGATATAGAGCGCCTGGGAGGCTGGTGGCGGACGCGCCGCTCGCCAACCGGGTCAGATCCGGAAGGAAGCAGCCCTAACGAGTTTCCGGCGCGGGTTGCCGCTCAGTCTCCCACCCTGTATTCCGAATTGCGGTAATCCCCGGTTTCAACGCTGGATCGGCGGCGCATGGTCTTAGCGCCTTCACCTTGACGCCGGACCGGCGTATGACGGGGCCATGAGCAAAAGCGGCAACAGCTCCTCTTCCGGCGGCTCCTACCAGGTCCTGGCGCGAAAATACCGCCCGGCGAGCTTCGACGATCTCATCGGCCAGGAACCGATGGTGCGCACCTTGCGCAATGCCTTTGCCGCCGGGCGCATTGCCCATGCCTGGATGCTGACCGGCGTGCGCGGCGTCGGCAAGACGACGACGGCGCGGATTCTGGCGCGCGGGCTGAATTTCCAGCGCGACGATAAAAGCGGTGATCCGACCGTCGATTTCAGCGAGACGGGCGTCCATTGCCAGGCCATCATGGAAGGCCGGCATCCGGACGTGGTGGAAATGGACGCGGCATCTCATACCGGCATCGACGATATTCGCGACATCATCGATTCGGCCCGGTATGTGCCGGTTTCGGCGCCCTACAAGGTCTATATCATCGACGAAGTGCACATGCTGTCGAAGCCCGCCTTCAACGGGCTTTTGAAATCCCTGGAAGAGCCGCCGGCGCATGTGAAGTTCATCTTCGCCACGACCGAAATCCGTAAGGTTCCAGTGACCGTTCTATCGCGCTGCCAGCGTTTCGATCTGCGGCGCATCGCCACCGATGAACTGATCGCACATCTGGGCAATATCGCGGAAAAGGAAGGCATATCGGCGGAGCCGGACGCGCTCAAGACGATCGCCCGCGCCTCGGAGGGTTCGGTGCGCGACGCGCTGTCGATTCTCGACCAGGCGATCGCCCATGGCGGCGGTGCGGTCTCGGCCGATACGGTGCACGATATGCTCGGGCTTGCCGACAGAGCGCGGATTATCGATCTTTTCGACCATGTCATGCGCGGCGATGCGGGCGCGGCGCTGGCCGAGTTGCAAGACCAGTTCCAAACCGGCGCCGAGCCGCAGGTGGTGCTCGCCGATCTTGCCGAATTCACGCATTTCGTCACGCGGCTGAAGATCGCGCCCGACGCCGCCGCGCAGGCCGCCGTTTCGGAAACCGAACGGACCCGCGGCAAGGCGCTGGCGGAAACGCTTTCCATGCGCGTGCTGTCGCAGACCTGGCAGATGCTGCTCAAGGGTCTTGCCGAGACAACGCAGGCAGCGCGTCCGTTGGCCACCGCCGACATGGTTTTGGTCAGGCTCTGTCACGCCGCCAGCCTGCCGACGCCGGACGAGGCGATCCGCGCGCTCCAGAACAGCGCCGGCGAGGCGAGCGGCACGGCGGTGCCGGCCGCGACAGCCGCGCCGGCGGCCACAATCCGGACCGAGCCGGCGAGCGAGGCGCGAGCGCGCGGCAAATTGAACCTCGCCACGCAGCCGGCCTACCCGCTGCGCGAACCTGCCGACGATCCCGAGCCGGTGAGCGCCGATGCGCCGCGCTTGCGCCATTTCGACGACCTGGTCGCTCTGGCTAGGGAAAAACGCGACCGGCCGATGGTCTTCGCGCTGGAGCGGCAAATCCGGCCGGTGCGTTTTGAACCAGGGCAGATCGAAATCAAGCTGACACCTGACGCCGAAGCCGATCTGCCGCACCGGCTGTCCTCGATCCTGCGCGAGTGGACCGGCGAGCGCTGGATCGTCGCCGTCAGCGACGGCGAAGGCGCGACGACCGTGCATGAGCGCCGCCAGGCCGATAAACAGGCACTGATTGAGAACGCGAAATCCGACCCGCTCGTCGCCAGCGCGCTGTCGGTCTTTCCCGGCGCGGAAATCGTCGCGGTGCGCGGCCCCGACGAGCCCGGCGATGGCAATGACGATAATCACGGTTCCGGGACAAAGACCGGCTGAACAACAAGGACGACCAATCGATGCATGATCTGATGGGCATGATGAAGCAGGCCAAGGAACTGCAGGAAAAGATGCAGGGCCTGCAGGAGGAGGTCGCCGCCATGGAGGTTTCCGGTACGTCCGGTGGCGGCCTGGTAAGCGTCATTGTCGATGGCAAGGGCGGGCTGAAATCGATCAAGATCGATCCCTCGCTGGCCAAGGCGGATGAGATCGAGATCCTGGAAGATCTGATTGTCGCCGCCGCCAATGACGCCCGTGGCAAGGCGGAAGCTGCGGCGCAGGAAAAGATGCAGGAACTCACCGCCGGCCTGCCGTTGCCACCCGGCATGAATCTGCCGATATAGGCCACTAAGTCTGCGATCGTGACGCAATCGATAGCCGGCCCGGAAATTGAACGGCTGATCCAGCTTCTGGCGCGCCTGCCGGGGCTCGGGCCGCGTTCGGCGCGGCGGGCGGCGCTGCATCTGGTGAAAAACAAGGATACGCTTCTGGAGCCGCTCGCCAAGGCGATCGCCGAGGTCGCCGCGAATGTGCGGCTGTGTTCGGTCTGCGGCAATGTCGACAGCCGCGACCCGTGTTCGGTCTGCGCCGATCCGCGCCGCGACGAGGCGATCATCGTCGTCGTGGAGGATGTCGCCGATCTGTGGGCGCTGGAGCGGGCCGGCGCGACGCGCGGGCGCTATCACGTGCTTGGCGGTTGTCTTTCACCGCTTGACGGGATCGGGCCGGAAGACCTCAATATCGCAACGCTGCTTACGCGCGCAAAAGCTGGCGGCGTCTCGGAAATCATCCTGGCGGTCAATGCCACGGTGGAAGGTCAGACGACGGCCCATTACGTCACCGATCGGCTCACCGGTTCGGGCCTAAAGGTAACCCGGCTCGCACACGGCGTGCCGGTCGGGGGCGAGCTGGATTATCTCGATGACGGAACGCTGGCGGCGGCGATCAAGAGCCGGACGCCGTTCTGAGCCCTTCAAGGTCCGGGAAATATTGCCGATCAGTTGCCCGGCAGAAGCTTATCGACCTTGCGCTCGACAAACGTCGAGATGTGGTAGACTTGCATGCGGACGCCGCTCGTCACCGCGACCCTGGAGTCGAACATCAGCGAGCGGGTCTCGTTGCCGTTGTTGAAGAATACGTCGCCGCCGAAAAGGACCGAACTGACGACAAGCATGTGAGCAAACAGTTTCATAACGACATACTCGGTTTGAACTTCTGTTTATGTGGATAGCAGCCTAAATCTTCCATTCATTGAATCTGATAAGGGAAAATTGTTTAAAACTTTTCTTAATAAAATGTTCGATCGGATTGTCAAAAGCCCTAATTGCGCGCCGCCAGACGCGGTTCCGGACTCGATTCAGATGTAATTTCCTCTTTATCTTCAGCGACTTCTCCAAAACCGAGGCCTTCAATGCGCCGACTTCGTTTGGTCACCTTGTCGGTGGATGTCAGGATCATGTCGATGTCATTTTGGGCCTGCGAAAAATGTGTCTGCAATTTTCTGACCCGCTCATCGAGCCGGCCAATGTCCTCCATCAGGTGTAAAACTTCACCTTGAATCACGCCGGCCTGCTCGGCCAGACGCTGGTCGCGCAGCAGGGCCTGAATGACCTGGATCGACAGCATCAGCAAGGATGGCGAGACGATCATGACCCGCGCCTTGTGGGCGCGTTGGACGATGGCGTCGAAATTTTCCTGGATCTCGGCGAATATGGTCTCCGAGGGTACGAACATGAAGGCCGTGTCCTGGGTTTCGCCCGGTATCAGATAACGCTCCTTGATATCCTTGACGTGCTTGATGACATCGCCGCGGAATTGGGCTTGCGCGCTTTTCAACGCTTGCGACGAGGACGCCGCCTTGGCGGCGTTGTAGCCTTCCAGCGGGAATTTGGCGTCGACGACCAGCGGCGGCGCGTCGTTGGGCATGAATATGAGGCAATCGGGCCGGGCGCCCGATTGCAGCGTCGCCTGGAACGAATAGGCGCTGTTCGGCAGATTATCGGCGATGATCGCCTCCATCCGGCCCTGGCCGAAGGCGCCGCGCGACTGCTTGTTGTCCAGAATGTTGGTCAATGTGGTGACCTGGCCGGTAAGATCGGTGATGTTCTTCTGCGCCGCATCGAGCACGGCGAGGCGTTCATGCAGTTTCTTCAAATTCTCCTGTGTGTGCTTCGTCGCTTCGCCGACCGATTGGCTGAGCCGGTGCCCCATGCCGTCAAGACGTTCCGAGACCGCCCTGTTGAGTTCGGCCTGCCGTTCACCGAAAATCTCCGCCATCGTCTGCATGCGGCCGGTCATTTCCGATTGCGCCTGCAACAATGCGCCGACCTGGCTTTCCAGTTCGGCGGCACCCATGGCGGCCGCCGCTTCCGCCCGCCGCCGGGCGCGCGCAAAGCGCACCAGCACGATCGTGGCCAGAACGAGCATTACCAGCGCCAGGCCAAATGCGGCCAGTACAGCGTCGGCCAGGGCCACATCCTGGCCGGCAATGCGGGCGATCATTGCTTCCATATCTGCAACCTAACCGATTCGGCCGCCGCTCATCGCAAATGCCGTCATGCCGCCACCGCCACGTCTAAGGCGGAAGCCTTTTCCGGCGCTGCGTTGACGCAAACGTCGGCAACGCCTATCTCGCGCGCAATGGAACATCTCGATATCATCAAACTTCCCGATCCGGTCCTGCGGAAAAAGAGCGCCGCCGTCGAGCAGGTCGATGACGATCTGCGCGCGCTGCTCGATGCCATGATGGAGACAATGTACGAGGCACCGGGGATCGGGCTCGCCGGTATCCAGGTCGGCGTGCCGAAACGGATCATCACCATTGATGTCACACGCGACGAAGGCCCCAACGAGCCGCTTTATCTGATCAATCCGGAAATCCTCGCCCTGGCCGACGATCGCTCAACCTACGAAGAAGGCTGCCTGTCGATACCCGATTATTTCGCCGAAATCGAACGGCCGGCATCGGTGCGCCTGCGCTATGTCGATTATGACGGCAAGAGCCGGGAGATGCAGGCCGAGGGAATGCTCGCCACGGTCATCCAGCATGAGATCGATCATCTCGACGGTGTGCTTTTCGTCGATTATCTGTCAAAGCTGAAGCGCGATCTGGTCATCAGGAAGTTCACCAAGGCGGCGCGGCTGGACGAGCGCGAGAAGCGCAAACACGCCGCGCTGTGAGGCCTGGCGCGGGCAGCAGCCGATGACCATGCGCCTCGTCTTCATGGGCACGCCGGAATTTGCCGTGCCGAGCTTGAGCGAAATTGTTGGCCGCGGCCATGAGGTCGTTGCGGTTTACACGCGCCCGCCGCGACCGGCCGGGCGTGGCATGGCTGAGCGGCGTTCGCCGGTGCATGAACAGGCTGCAACCTTCGCCCTGCCGGTTTTCACACCCAAGAGCCTGAAGGACCGGGCTGAGCAGGATACCTTCGCCGGGCTCGGCGCCGACGCCGCCGTCGTCGTTGCCTATGGCCTGATCCTACCGCAGGCCGCGCTCGACGCGCCGCGTCATGGTTGTTTCAATGTGCATGCCTCGCTGCTGCCGCGCTGGCGCGGCGCGGCGCCGATCCAGCGGGCGGTGATGGCCGGCGACAAGGAGACCGGAGTCATGGCGATGCGCATGGAGGCCGGCCTCGATACTGGCCCGGTCTGCATGGCCGAGCGGCTGGCGATCGGGCGCGAGGACACGGCCGGCGAACTACATGACCGGCTGGCGGTTCTGGGCGCCGACTTGATCGTGCGAGCGCTCGCGGCGCTGGAGCGCGGAACGCTCGACTGCGTGCCGCAAAACGGCGATGGCGTGACCTACGCCGCCAAGATCGACAAGGCCGAGGCACGGATCGATTTTCGCCAGGATGCAGCGGCCGTCCACAACCTCATTCGCGGCCTCTCGCCGTGGCCCGGCGCCTGGTGCGACATGGTGATCGGCGGCAAGAGGGAGCGCGTGAAAGTGCTGAAATCGGCATTATCCGATCATTCGGGCGCGCCTGGAAGTCTCCTCGATGAGCAGCTGACCGTGGCCTGCGACGCCGGCGCGGTGCGGCTTTTGGAACTGCAGCGCGCCGGCAAAAGGCCAATGAGCGCGCAAGCGTTTCTCAACGGCCTGCATGGTTTACCGGAAATCCGGCTATGATCGCCACATGATCGCAAAGACCCGATAGCGAACAAAGATCGCCGATGCCGCGATACAAGCTAACCATCGAATATGACGGCACGCCGTTCGCCGGCTGGCAGCGCCAGGCCAATGGCCGTTCGGTGCAAGAGGCGATCGAGGACGCCATCGCCACCTTTTCCGGCGAGCAGGTGACAATTGGCGGCGCCGGGCGCACCGATGCCGGCGTGCATGCGCTGGCGCAGATCGCCCATCTGGATCTCGCCAAGGAGTGGCCGACCGACACGGTGCTCAAGGCGTTGAACTTCCATCTCCAGCCCGAGCCGATCGCCGTGCTCGCCGCCGAGCCCGTGGCGGATGGTTTCGATGCCCGGTTTTCCGCCAAGGCGCGGCATTACCTTTACCGCATAATCAACCGGCGGCCGCCGTTGACGATCGATGCCGGCCGTGCCTGGCGGGTCAAGGCGCCGCTTGACGCCGAAGCCATGGACGCGGCGGCGCAGCTCCTAATCGGCAACCACGATTTCACCACCTTCCGCAACGCCGCCTGCCAGGCCAGGACCCCGGTCAAGACACTCGACCGGCTGGGCGTGCGGCGCCAAAACCAGGAGATCGTCGTTGAGGCGTCCGCCCGCTCCTTCCTGCACAGCCAGGTGCGCTCAATCGCTGGCTGCCTGCGCCTTGTCGGCGACGGCCGCTGGAGCGCCGATGACCTGTCGGGCGCGCTTGCTGCAAGGGATCGCAAGGCCTGCGGCCCGGTGGCGCCGGCGGAGGGGCTTTATCTGCTAAAGGTCGATTATTAACCGCCCGCCAGCCGGCTGAAATACAGCTCGATGAAAATGCCGCTGGCGATTTCCAGAACGACGATGGGAATGGCCAGGACCGGCGGCACCTGCAAGGCCGTGCGTACAACGACATAAGAGAACCACACGGCGATGCCGAACAGGATCAACAGCGCAAATGACAGCATGCCGGTCGGCAACAGGCCGAGCGCGTGGAAAAGATGCGGGACGGCGAACATGAAAGAGACAAGCACCGCAGCCCAGTTGCGGGCGACGATATAGGGCACGAAACGCGTCGCAATGCCCATTGGGCGAGCGAACAGCGCCAGGATTGCCGGGAAGGCCAGCCAATCGATGATGACCGCGATGAGCCGCAGCACGACATAGCCGCCGGTCAGCGCCACCGCATCGCCACCGGCGGCCGGCAGGACGACGCGCTCGCTGGCCATGGCAATGAGCGCGACCGGCAGGATCAGCACGACGGCGCCAAAAGAGCGCCAGAAACCATCAATGGTGAGGTCGAGCTTGCGCAGGCCCTCGGCCCGGCCATTCATCACATCCCAGGCGCCGGACAGGCTGGCCGGCATATTTGCGAAGAGTCTCATCAGGCAGGGAAATAGGCGTCCAGGACCGCTTCGTAAATACGCGCCAGCGAATCCACTTCGGCAAGCGGCACGCATTCGTCGATCTGGTGCATGGTCGTACCGACGGCGCCAACCTCGATTACCGGGCAGTAATCCTTGATGAAGCGGGCATCGGAAGTGCCGCCGCCGGTGGACAGAGCCGGGACGATGCCGGTTACCGACTGCATGGCGCCAGAGACCAACTCGATCAGGGCCTCGTCATTGGTCAAAAAAACATCGGATACGGCCGGCTCGGCGATCAGCCGCCAGCGGACCGGATCGGCGGCGCCGGGGCGGTGGCGGCTGTCGTCAGCGGCGGTGGCGAGACGCCGCTCGAGTTCGGCCTGCAGGCTTTCTTGCGTCCAAAGATCGTTGTAGCGGGCGTTGAGACGGATGGTGACCTTGGCCGGAATGACGTTCCAGGCCGGATTGCCGGTATCGATGGAAACCAGCTCCAGGGTTGTCGGCTCGAACTGCCTGGTGCCGGAATCGAGCGGTTCGGCGAGCAGCGCGTCGGTAAATGTCGCCAGGGAACGCAGCGGATTGTCGGCCAGATGCGGATAGGCGGCATGGCCCTGGCGGCCTTCGATCTCGATGGTGGCGGAATAACTGCCGCGCCGGCCGATCTTGATCTGGTCGCCAAGGGTTTTCCGGCTTGCCGGCTCACCGACGATTGCCGCGGTGAACTGCTCGCCATTAGCTTCCGCCCAGGACAAAAGCTTGGCGGTGCCGTTGACCGCCGGCCCTTCTTCGTCGCCGGTGATCAGAAACGATATCCGGCCGCCGAAATCGATGCCGCGCCGGCGAAGAAACCGCGAAGCGGCGCTGACCATCGCCGCAACGCCACTCTTCATGTCGATGGCGCCGCGTCCGTAAAGAACGCCCTCGGCGGTTTGCGCCGCAAAGGGGGGATGCGACCACTGGGCTGCCTCGCCGGGCGGAACGACATCGACATGACCGGCAAAGGCGAGATGTTTGGGACCGTTGCCGGCAGCGGCGAAGAGGTTCTCGACATCCGGCGTGCCGGTGTCATGAAAAACCGGCCGTTCGATGGTAAACCCCGAAGCGGCAAGAGCCTGTTCGACAATATCCAGCGCCCGGTCAACGTCCGGCGTGACGCTGGGTGCGCGCACCAGCTCGGCGAGAAGGCCGGACGGATCAATATCAGTCATGCCGGCCCTGCCCGGAGCGCATCAGCGGCAGCGGAAACCGACGCGCCTTCACGTTGTTGCGGGCCCGTATTCGTTGGCTTCGGCGTCACCCTCCAGGATGCCCATTTCGACGATCATCCAGATGAAGCCGATAAACGGAATCAGAAACACCAGCACCCACAAGCCGGGTTTGCCGCGATCGTGGAGCCGTTTGATGTGCAGCGACAGGCCGCCAACGATCATGAGGATCATGATGACGAACTGGACCAGACCGCGGTCGCCGATCAAGAAGCTCATGAGGAATGAAGCGACAAAGATGATGGCGATACCGATCCACCAGTCCTTGCGGGCGATCCGGCCGTCGAAGTTCGTGTAGAGATATTTCCAGTCCATTGCCGCCTCCTGCTTGGCTCGCGTGACAAATTGGCGTCGTCAACGCTGTCCCGTCAACCGCCGGCATTCAGTCCGGCTGGATATCCGGCGCATCGCCGAAGCGGTTCGGTCCCCGACTGCCCGGTAGCAGACCGATAGTCAGCGTAGCGATCACCGACAGGTAGGGTATGAACAGGGTGACCGCAAACAGGCCGGGTGCGTTGAAATCGTGCAGCCGTTTCACACCGATCGCAAGATTGGCGATGACGGCTGCGAGCATGGCCAGCACCGCCAGCGCGCCGCCGCGTAGCGACAATGACCCGGTTTCGGGATCGATGGCGGGCTGCAAGGCAAAACCGAGAATCGTAACGATGAAAAAGAACGTCAGCCAATAGACCTGCCGGCTGATGCGGCCGCGAAAGCCGAAGAACAGCCACTGATAGGCCGTCATCAGGCCCGGCGTTTTCATGTGTCTGTCGCCGCTGGGCATCGCAGATCAGTCGCGCAGTAATTCGTTGATGGAAGTCTTGGACCGGGTCTTTTCATCGACGCGCTTGACGATGACGGCGCAATAGAGGCTCGGTCCCCAATTTTCCCCCGGCAGGCTCTTGCCGGGCAGCGAGCCGGAGACGACGACCGAATAGGGCGGGACTTCGCCAATATGAATCTCACCGGTATTACGGTCGACGATTTTCGTCGATGCGCCGAGATAAACGCCCATCGATAAAACCGACCCCTGGCGAACGATAACGCCTTCGGCGACTTCGGCGCGGGCGCCGATGAAGCAATTGTCCTCGATGATGACCGGCCCGGCCTGCAACGGCTCCAGGACGCCGCCAATGCCGGCGCCGCCGGAAATATGGCAGTCCTTGCCGATCTGGGCGCACGAGCCGATCGTCGCCCAGGTATCGACCATGGTGCCGCTATCGACATAGGCGCCCAGATTGACGAAGGATGGCATCAGGACGACGCCGGGCGCGACATAAGCGGAGCGGCGGACAATACAGTTCGGCACGGCGCGAAAGCCGGCCGTGGTAAAGTCGCCGGCATCCCAGCCATCGAATTTCGATGCCACCTTGTCCCACCAGACGGCCTCACCAGGCCCGCCCTTGATGACCCGCATCGGGCTGAGGCGAAATGACAAAAGAACCGCCTTTTTCAGCCACTGATTGACGATCCAGTCGCCGTCTTTTTTCTCGGCGACACGGGCCTTGCCGGCATCGAGCAGGGCCAGCGCCTCATCGACTGCATCGCGCACCGCGCCGACGGTCTTTTCGCTGACATCGTCGCGGACATCAAAGGCTGCATCTATCGTTGTTTGCAGACTGGCGAGATCGGTCATGAAGCAGTCATCCTGGGGTCCTGGCCGTGAAAAGTCGCGCGGACCTTAGACGCTGGCCTGTGGCAGTCAATATGGCCGGACCAACTTGCAGTGGCGCCAGCGGGGGCGCCGCGCTAAATGGATGCCATGCCATCATTCTTTGACCAGACGACACCCGCCGAGGCGAGCCAATACAACGGCTTTGCCGGCAACCGGCTCGACCGGCTCAGCGAGGCGCGCGACGAATCCAGCCTGGCCGCAGCAACCGCCGATCCGCGGGCGCGCTATCTGCTTTTCGCCGAAGAGCGGGCACTGATCGCCGTTAACGGGGAAGCCGGTATCGCGGCATTCGAGCGGCCGGCAGCGGAGCGGCTTGGCCTGTTGGCAGATAGCCTGGTGTTGCTCGGCGCAGCCGCCGAGGGGCCGTGCCTGGCCGGCCTTGTCGATGAGCAGCGCGATCTGCCGGATACGGTCAAGGCGATCGATCTCCGGTCGCTGGCCAGTCAGGGCCTTCTAAATGCCGACGACCTCGGCGCCATCGCGCAGGCCCGCTCGATGCTGGCCTGGCACGCGAACCACCAATTTTGCGCCCGCTGTGGCAAACCGACGCTCATGCGCGGCGGCGGCGTCAGGCGCGATTGCCCGGCCTGTTCGGCGCAGCATTTTCCGCGTGTCGATCCGGTGGCGATCATGCTGACGATCGAGGGCGAGCGTTGTGTCATGGGCCGTCAGGCGCACTTTGCGCCGGGCATGTATTCGGCGCTTGCCGGCTTTATCGAGCCCGGCGAGACGATCGAGGACGCAGTGCGGCGCGAGACCCTCGAAGAGGCCGGGATCGAGATCGGCCGGGTGCGTTATCATTCCAGCCAGCCCTGGCCGTTCGTCTCATCGCTGATGATCGGTTGTCATTGCGAGGCGCTGACGAGCGATATCAGCCCAGACGAGAGCGAACTTGAGGATTGCCGCTGGTTCGACCGTGCCGAGGTACGCGCGATGATCGCCGGAAGCCATCCGGGCGGGCTGGTCGTGCCACCGCGCATGGCCATCGCCAACCGGCTGATCTGCGCTTTCGCCGACTGGGATGGCTGATTACCCGGCCGTTCCCGCTACTCGGCCGCCGGCATCGGCCTGAGATCGCGGTTTTCGGCCGGTTCGGCGATGTTGGCGCGGAACGGACTGGCCGGATAGACGCCGACGATCCTGAGTTCGGCGGAGAAGAAACCGAGTTCCTCCAGAGCCAGGGCGAGATCGTGATCGTCGGGATGGCCCTCGACATCGGCGTAGAACTGCGTGGCGAAGAACTTGCCGCCAAGCTGATAGCTTTCCAGCTTTGTCATGTTGATGCCGTTGGTGGCAAAGCCGCCAAGGCTCTTGTACAGGGCGGCCGGGACGTTGCGGACGCGGAAGATGAACGAGGTGATGACCGGACCATTGCCCCGCCTGGCCCATTTGGCGTCGCGCGAGAGAATCACGAAGCGCGTCGTGTTGTGTTCCTCGTCCTCGATATCGGCAGCCAGCACATCGAGCCCATAGATTTCAGCGGCAAGCGCCGAGGCGATCGCGGCACGAGAGGGATCGCCCAGTTCGGCGATATGGCGCGCCGAGCCGGCGGTGTCGGCGGCAACCTCGGCCGGAATGCCCAGTTTGCGGATCATGCGCCGGCATTGGCCAAGCGCGTGAACGTGGCTTTGCACGGTCTTCAGGCCGGCAAGCGTCGCGCCCTTTAGGCCAAGCAACTGGTGGCTGATCGGTAGAAAATATTCGCCGATGATCGACATGCTGGCGGCCGGCAGAAGATGATGGATGTCGGCAACACGGCCGGCGAGCGAGTTTTCGAGCGGGATCATGCCAAGATCTACCTCGCCGGTTTCGATCGCCTGGAAACAATCCTCGAACGTGGCCATCGGAACGGCCTGCATTTGCGGATAGACCTTACGGCAGGCGATATGGGAATTGGCGCCGGGTTCGCCCTGGAACACGATCTTATTCTTGGTCACGGCAATTGCCCTCTCATTCACCCGGCGATATCCGCCGGCGCTTGGCCACGCACGCCATGCATGATCTGCCGCGCCCGTTCCAGATCCTGCGCTGTGTCAACGCCCAGCGGAACCGTGTCAACGATCATGGCGTCAATCCGCATGCCCGCTTCCAGCGCGCGTAACTGCTCCAATCTTTCGCGCTTTTCCAGAACGCCTTGCGGCAGATGCACAAATTTTTCCAGCGCGGCGCGGCGAAAGGCATAAAGGCCGATATGGTGATAGAGCGGGCCGTCGCCGAATGGCGCCATGGCGCGGGTGAAATAGAGCGCCCGCAACCGGTCTTCGCCAACCGGCGTGCCGATAAGTTTGACGACGCCCGGATCGGTTGCTTCGCGCGTATCGACGATTTCCGCCGCCAAGGTCGAAATCGCCACATCGCAATCAGCATCGCCGGCAAAAGGGATCAGCGAACGGGCAAGAAGGGCCGGATCGATCGTCGGCAAATCGCCCTGCAGATTGATGACGGTATCGAAGGCGCCAGCCGGATCGAACGTCGTCAGCGCTTCGTATATGCGGTCCGACCCGCTCGGGTGGCCGGCGCGCGTCATGACTACCTGCGCCTTGCTGCCGGCGAGCGCTTCAGCGATCTCCGGCGCATCGGTGGCGACCACGACCGGGCCGATATCGGCTTCCAGCGCCCGCTGCGCGACATGGGCGATCATCGGCCTGCCGGCAATCTCGGCAAGCGGCTTGTCGGGCAGCCGCAACGAGGCCAGGCGCGATGGAATGAGAACAATCGGCTTCATGAAACGGTCGCAAGGTTGATGGCGGATTGGCCGGTTGTGGCACATCGTCTCGGAAACTGGGCGCTTATACGCCTTGATGCCTCTCGTCAAAAGGGATAGGTGTCCGCCCTGCAAATGACGGTCACGGACCAGGGCACGGGGCGAGGCGCGCGGACTGTCCGGGTGTGACCGGTTTTCTGGGAGTTTTTGGCCGCATGGATTCCTTTGAATTCAACAAGATCGCCGGTGCAATCCTGTTTGCGGCTCTTGTCGCGTTCGGCCTCGGCCTTCTGTCCGACCTCGTCTTTGAGGGCGATGAGGCGAAGGCGCCGGGCTATATTATCGAAGTCGCCGGAGCCCCCGCTGAGCAAGCCCCCGTCGCCGAGGCTCCTGCCGCCGATGCCCCGATGGCGGCGCCAGAAGTGGCGGCTGACGCGCCAAAGCAGGAAACCGCGATGGCGGCGCCGGGTACAAGCGAAAGCACGGCGGCTGCACCGTTTCTGGCCATGATCGGCGACATGGCGGCCGAGGACGGCAAGAAGGTGGCGAAGAAATGCGTCGCTTGCCATTCCTTTGACGAAGGCGGCAAGAACAAGGTCGGACCGCCGCTGTGGGGCATTTTGAACCGCATCGCCGGCGCGGGCGAGGGGTTCAAATATTCCGCCGCGATGAAGACCTTCGGCGAAAACGGCGGCACCTGGGATTATGCGGCGCTGGACGGCTTTCTGGCCGATCCGAAGGGCGAAATTTCAGGCACCAAGATGAGCTTTGCCGGTTTGAAGAAGGAAAAGGACCGGGCGGCGATCCTGGCCTATCTGCGGACATTGGCGGCAGAGCCCGTACCGTTGCCCTGATATGAGCGAATGGGCGTGAAAACACCGAAAGGCCGGTCAATTGACCGGCTTTTGCGCATTCCGGCATATTAAATCTTCGTCACGTTGTGCTGATCGGGGTGAATGCGACCTGACAGCGTCGTAATTTGATGGGACAATGCCATTGGACCAAAACGGGAGCGTCGCCATATGATTCGTCACATGCGCCAAGTCCTGGGGGCCACGATTGCCGCAATCATCGCGGTATGCCCGGTCTCCGGCAGCCTTGCGGCCGACGGCGGCTGGCACGTCGCCACGGCGCTTGTCGGCGAGCCAAAATATCCGGCGGATTTCCCGCATTTCGACTATGTCAATCCGGATGCGCCGAAAAGCGGCGTTGTCAGGCTTTCCGATACCGGCACCTTCGATACGCTGAATTTCGTCGTGCCCAAGGGGACGACACCCTCAGGGCTTGGCCTGATCTACGACACGCTGATGACCTCGGCGCTCGACGAAATATCGACAATGTACGGGCTTGTCGCCGAAAAGATGTCGTTTCCGGCCGATTATTCGTCGGTTACCTTCAAATTGCGACCGAATGCAAAATGGCATGACGGCGAGCCGGTAACGCCGGAAGACGTGGTCTGGTCGTTTGAGGTCCTGACCGCCAATAATCCGGGCCAGAAAAAATATTACGAACACGTCACCAAAGCCGAGGTGAGCGGTGAAAACGAGGTGACCTTCAGCTTCGACCAGGCCAACAACCGGGAATTGCCGCATATTGTCGGACAATTGCTGATCCTGCCCAAGCACTGGTGGACCGGCATGGATGCCGAGGGCAATCCGCGGGACGTGACGCGCGGCTCGCTGCAGCCGCCGCTTGGATCCGGCCCCTATCGTATCGGCAAAATCATCCCCGGCAGAACGATCGCCTATGCGCGCGTGCCCGACTATTGGGGCAGGGACCTGCCGGTCAATATCGGCCAGAACAATTTCGACGAAATCCGTTACGAATATTTTCGCGACAACACCGTCGAGTTCGAAGCATTCAAGGCCGACAAGATCGATTTCCGCAATGAAAACCAAGCCAAACGATGGGCGAGCGAGTACGGCATTCCGGCGGTCAAAAGAAAGCGGGTTGTCCTTGAGAAATTTCCCGAAAGAGGCCGCGGCGTCGGCGTCGGCTGGATCTACAATCTGCGGCGCGACACATTTTCCGACATTCGGGTCCGCCGGGCGTTCAACATGGCGTTCAATTTCGAAGAAGCGAACCGGACGCTTTTTTACGGACAATATGAGCGCATCGACTCTTTCCATTTCGGTTCTGAACTCAGATCGGCCGGCGTGCCGGAGGGGTTGGAGCTTGAAATACTGGAAACCGTGAGGGGTCAGGTTCCCGAGGCGCTCTTCAGCGCGCCATACACCATCCCGATAGCCGAAACGCCACAGGCGCATCGCGCCAATCTCAGGCAGGCGATCGGCCTTTTGCGCGAAGCCGGCTACACGCTGGAAGGCTCCAGCATGCGCCACAAGGAAACCGGCAAGCCCCTCAAAATTGAATATCTGTTTCTCGCCGGGTCGTCGTTTGAGCGCGTCGGCTTGCGACTGCAGAAGGACCTTGAGAAAATCGGTGTCAAAGTGACCCTGCGTCCAGTCGATTCGGCGCAATATGAAAACCGCATTCGCGCCCGTGATTTCGATCTTGTCATATTGGGGTGGGGGCAATCGCTGTCGCCGGGCAACGAACAGCTGGAATATTTCGGTTCTAAGGCCGCTGATCTGGACGCCTCGCGCAATTTCGGCGGCATCAAGAACCCGGCCGTCGATGCGCTGATCGACCGGATCATTTTCGCCAAGGACCGTGACGATTTGATCGCCGCGACAAAGGCGCTCGACCGGGTACTGTTGTGGAACGAATATATCCTGCCGACCTGGACGATCCGTTTTGACCGCACGGCCCGCTGGGACCGCTTTGGCCGGCCCGAAACGCTGCCTTACTACAGCGAGCCGGCCTTCCCGACGGTCTGGTGGTGGGACGAGGCGATGGCCAAGGCCGTAGAGGAGCGCAAATGACGCGCCACCTGAAATCCGGTCTGACCCGGCGCACGGCGCTGAAACTGGCGGTCGGCGCCGCGGCGGTGCCGCTTGTGCCCGGTGCGGCTTTCGCCGCACAGCCGCGGCACGGCCTGTCGATCTTCGGCGATCTCGGCAAACCGGCGGATTTTGCCTCTTTCGGCTATGTCAATGTCAACGCGCCAAAAGGCGGCGGCATGTCGATGCTGGCGCCGAACTGGGGCTACAACCAGAACCCGCAGACCTTCAACACGTTGAACGGCTATGTGACCAAGGGCGATGCCGCGCCGCGCCAGGAATTGACGCTGGATTCGCTGATGGTCGGCGCCTCCGATGAGCCTGACTCGATCTATGGCCTGGTGGCGCAATCGGTCGCCATCTCCGACGACCGGCTTGAATATACGTTTTTCCTGCGCGATGGACCGCGCTTCCATGACGGCTCGCCACTGAACGCCGAAGATGTGGTCTGGTCGATCGAAACGCTGAAGGAAAAAGGCCATCCCGATCTGCGGCTGTCGCTGGCCGACGTCGAGGGTGCAGAAGCGCCGGATGCGCGCACCGTGATCGTCCGCTTTTCGCAAAAGGCCTCGGCGCAATTGCCGCTGAGCGTTGCCGGATTGCCGATATTTTCCAAATCCTGGTGGGCGGACAAGGATTTCGAGGCCTCGACGCTGACCCCCGTTCTTGGCTC
>PVMK01119831.1_pt1 | contig 28943 bp, 32 predicted proteins | sample 1853481 | NCBI WGS metagenome assembly PVMK01 (sample SAMN08533507, study PRJNA380276) | Marine sediment metagenome, whole genome shotgun sequencing project.
GAGCGGGATAAGCACCTGCATCGTCGTAACGCCTGCGTTCCCGAGACCGGCGTTGAGGCCCAGGGCCAGGCCCTGCTTCCTCTTCGGGTAGAAGAAGCTGATGTTGGACATGGACGAGGCGAAGTTCCCTCCACCGATTCCGGAAAGAACGGCAAGCACCTGGAAAACCCACAGTGGCGTTCCGTCGTTCATCAGGGCGAATCCTGTGCCGGCTGCAGGGATCATCAGCAGGGCGGTCGTGAAGAAGATCGTGTTCCGTCCACCCGCAATGCGGATCAGGAAGCTACTTGGAATACGGAGCGTTGCCCCGGTCAGTCCAGCAATCGCGGAGAGCGTGAAGAGTTCACCCGTCGTGAAGGGGAAACCCAGGTTGACCATCTGAACGGTGATGATGCCCCAATAGAGCCATACAGCAAACCCGACCAACAGGCTCGGAATCGAGATCCAGAGATTCCGGGTAGCAACTTTCTTGCCGGTCGTCTCCCAGAACTCCTCGTTCTCAACATCCCACTGTTTGATATCAGCCATTCGCACTCCCTTCGCTACCGCGGATCACATCGCTCGCCGATCCGCGGTGAGTTCGCTCTCTATTTCTGTTGATCGCTCCCGGTCGGCTTCATTCGATGGCACCCTCCGCGTCGTAGGTGAATTCCTCAGAGAACGCACCCTTGGGTTCCTGCAGCATGAACAGCGTGACAAAGAATGCGACCAGCGCCCCGCCGGCGAGGACGAAGAAGAAGGTGCGGGCATCGACCAGCGAGAAAAGAACGAGGTAGATGACAGCGCCAACGTTGCCATAGGCACCGGCCATGCCAGCAATCTGGCCCGTCTGGGACTTATGAACCATCGGGATGATGGCAAAGGTCGCGCCCTCTGCTCCCTGAACGAATATCGACGCACCCATCGTGATGAGAACCGCAATCACGAGCCACCAGACAGTGTCGTAGGCGGGGACAATGTTGCGAAGCCCATCAGCATCGACGCCATCGCCCCACACACCGATGTAGGCCATGAGGAAGAAACCGACCACGATGCCACCCATGTAGACGAGCATCGTCCGCTTCCGGTTAGCCATCTTGTCCGAGATGTAGCCTCCGAGTGGCCTGGCAACCAGATTGACGAACGCGAATGATGCAGCAACGAACCCTGCCACCGTTGCGGTAACGAGAACCTGTCCCTTGCTGTTGGTCAGCGGCGCGAATACGAGCTGGAAGAACGCGGGCAGCATTGACACCACCGCGAGTTCGGCACCGAAGTTCGCGAAGTATGTTGCATTCAGCGCCGCCACGCTTCCCCAGTGATATTTCTCGTCCTCAGGCACTCCTGCCTTCAAGTACGGAAGATTGATGCGCAGCGTCTTGTAGGCGTGCCCCAGATATACCGCGACGAGCACCACGTAGATGATTGTCACGACAGTGCTCGAGATGACGGGGCTTCCGTCGATAAGAACGTTTCCAAGACGCCATGCCAGGACGCCGAGTGCTCCCACCAGCGGAATCGACCAGACGAGATACTGGACAAGATCGCCATAGGACGAGACCTTCATCGGTTCTGTCTTCTCTGTCTTTTGGAGTTTCTCTCCCTCGGGTACGTCACGTACGAGGAAGTAGTACATCACGCCATAGACGCCAAGCACGAGGCCGTTGACCACCATTGCCCAGCGCCAGCCGTTGTCACCGAGACCGAGCCAATCACCGAGGAAGGTGATGGCAAACCACGGGAGAGTCATCGCCGCGAACGCCGAGCCAAAGTTCCCCCACCCTGCGTAGAAACCTTCGGCCCGACCGATGTACTTGGGTGTGAACCACTGGGAAATCATCTTGATACCGATCACGAACCCGGCACCGACACAGCTCAAGATGAGCCGAGCGATCAACAGCTGCATGAACGTCGTGCCCATCGCGAATGCGATGGTTGGGACCGCCATCGTGACCATCAGGGCACTGAAGACGATGCGCGAGCCATAGCGATCGATCAGCGACCCAACGATGATCCGCGCAGGAATCGTGAGCGCGACGTTCGCTATCAGCAGGATCTTCATGTGCTCCTTTGTCAACCAGCCGACCGAGTCGAGCATGGTTGTCGCCAGAGGAGCGAGGTTGAACCATATGTAGAACGTCATGAAGAACGCGATCCACGTGTAGTGGAGAGTCCTTATTCGCTCCTGGTTGAAGTCGAGCAGCTTCGGGGGTGCTTCTGCACTGGTTGGGTTCCCGCCGGAACTCATGGTTCGTCTCTCCTCACTCAAAGAGCACTCTTTGACATCTCCACCCTAATCCATAGAAACATACTAAGGGATTTATCTATCCAATCTCAGGATGGACTTCTCAGCAACCAGGCTTCAGGGGCGAAGTAGCGCCTCAGGCTCGAATGTGGCACGCGACGTTGCCCTGACATCGAATCGACCGAAGCCCGGAAGATCAACGGTGCGCACAACAGTCACGGTCACGGTCCTGGTGCGCCACGAGCGGTCCACAGGACACACACAGCGTATGAGTCGCGTCTTGTTCGCTGAAGCGAACCGAGCAGCCTCCTGCCGTGGAGAACCCATGGCGCCGAACGTGCTGAAGGTCACCGGCGCCGCGGCGAGGGCTGCGGCATCGGCTGCACCCGCCGCCTGGACATATGCGCCGATACCTGTGCCTATCGCACCGAGGCCAACGACGAGGGTGAGGACAAGTGCAACGAGAGCAAGTCCCAACACCATCGAACCACGCTCATCGCTCAACACGCATTGTGGACCGGGCATGCAGGTCAAGGCTGAAACCTCCGAAGAAGGGTGCGGCGATTGTGTGCCGGAGCGAGACTGTGACGGTTGCCCGGTCTCCGACGCGTGAAGGCCTCGACACGCTGACTCGTGCACGGTCCCCTGCCGCGCCGAGCGCGGAGCGCACAGCTGCAGCGGATCTCCGAGTGTCGGGCGACGCTGCAGCCTCACGAGCACCCTCCCTCGCTGCGTGGATCAATTGAATCTCCGAACGCGCCACAACCGCAACCTCGACGATTCCGAGAAGCACAACGAGCACGAGCGGCAGGACAAGGGCGAATTCGACCACAGCAGATCCTCTCTGAGCAGTCATGCCCGATTCGCAACAGAGATGACCTTCTGCATCACCGTGTTGAAGAAGGACGGGAGCATGTCCGTAGTTGACGCCCAGGAGATCAGTGCGAGGGCAACAACCGCTGCTGCAACCATCACGAGGGCGTATTCGGCCGTTGCCTGGCCGGACTGTGAGAGGGAGACGATATGGAGTCGTAGGTTTCTGAACATCTGGTTCTCCTTGCTTCGCGACATCCGGCCGCGACGGTGGGAAGCGGATCAGTCCTCACATGCCAAGCCTTGACAGTCCCGACATGAGCGGCGGTACGACCGTCAACAGGACGAATCCCGGCAGGATCAGCAGGGCAAGTGGGAATAGCATCTTCACTGGGAGCTTGGCGAGCCTCTCGCGCGTCGCCGCGGCAGCAGCCCTTCTACGGTCCAATGCCAACGCGTTCAGCATCCCAGCAATCGGCATACCCGTCGTCTCGGATGCCTGCGCTGCGCCGAACATCGATTGCACATCTGCCAGCTTGAACGAAGGCGGTTGTCCAGCGTTGAGGGACCGCAGCGCCTGGGCGATCTCATTCGCAACAGGATCGACCATCTGTATCGCCGTCAAGGCTGCCGCGTTCCTGAAGGGGAGGCCTGAAGTGACACCCAGCCCAACCAGTTCAATCGCGAGCACTGCATCTCTGTCGGCTGTAGCTCGGGAGCCGCGGCGACGACCTATCCGGACGGATTGAGCAATTGCGACGCCGCTTCCCAAGAGCACGACCACAAGCAGGGGGTGGATCAACGCAACCACTGCGAGGCCGCACACCGCGAGGACCGCGCGCGACGGAAACAGCGTGTAGCCGAGCACGGCCAGAACAATGATCGCCATCAACATCAGGTTGCCCGCGAAGCCAATGTGAACACCACCGCTGTCCCGATGACCTGCAACGCGATTCCGGCGACCATCGGCACCACGATGACCGGACCGCCTGGCTCCGGAACACCACGAAGCACCACGAGACCGATCGAAGCGGCAATCGGCACGAGACCAACAACCACAGCAGAGAGCTTCACCTGGGCAAGAGTGACCTTTCGTTCTCTCACCAGCTCGCTTGCATCGTCTGCCCGATCGGCGAGAATCCCAAGCGCTGCTGAGATCCTCGCCCCTGTGTGTTCGGAGAAGGCGCAGATCGCTCGAAACGCTTGGCCGTTGACAGGAAGCACCGTGATCAAGGCTTCGGCAACGTCATTCATCGGTACTCCTAGCGCCGCGAGCCTCCTTGCGTTCCCGGGCACCAAGTCGATCGTCGGGTCCGAAATCGCCGAACGAATGGTCGCGCCTGCGGAGACTCGGCCGGCGAGCTGGCGCAGCAGATCACCCTCACCGATGACGGAAGCTGCTCGAGTTCTGCGGCTCGCCACGATGCTCGCGGAAACGAGCAGAAGTACACCGACAAGGGCGACAGGAATAGGAAGGAAGGAGAAGAGGAGGATGCCCGCGACGATCACGAACGGCACCCCGACCAGAACCCCACCAGCGAGAAGGACCGCTAGGAACACCGATACTCCTCGTCGAAACCATCCGGTGTCAGCCTGTGGACCGAATCGATCTGGCGATGCGAACCATGCCGACCAACGAACACAACCACGTCAACGGCAGACGCTATCTGCCTCGACAGTGCACTCTCGGGAACTCTCTCCGGTGCCATCGACGCAAGCATTGCCAATCGATCGAGAGCTTCTGCGGGGCCGTTGGCATGGATCGTCGACATCGAGCCCGCGTGACCCGTGCTGAGAGCTTGGATCATGTCAAGTGCTTCCGGGCCCCTGACCTCGCCTACGATGATGCGGTCGGGCCTGAGCCTCAGTGCGTGTCGCAGCAGCGACCGCATCGTCACCTCACCCGCTCCTTCGACGTTCGCAGGGTGCGATTCCAGCCGAATGACGTGTCCGGAGATGCTTAGTTCAGCCGCGTCCTCCACCGTGACAATGCGATCGATCAGACCCACCGATGCTGCAAGTGCGTTGAGTACGGTCGTCTTGCCTGCACCTGTTGCGCCAGCGATGAGAATGTTGTCACGCTGTTCGACGGCCGTGCCGAGCAGGTCGGCACCCTCCTGTCGAAGTGCACCGTGCTCCACGAGCGTCTCGAGGTCCGCAACGGCGGGTGAGAATCGCCGGATCGCCACAACGGGGCCATCCACCGCTGCTGGCGGGATGATCGCGTGCAGCCTCGAACCATCGCCCAGACGTGCGTCGACCGCAGGAGACGCTGCATCGATTCGAAGACCGAGGGGTGTGATCACGCGCCGAACCAGCGCGATGAGTTCTTCAGCGGAACGAAACGAGACATCCGTCCGCTCAAGGGCACCGGACCGTTCGACCCACACATCGTCGAACGCGTTGACGAGCACATCGCTCACGGTGTCATCAGCAACCAGGGCCTCCAGAGGACCCAGCCCAACGAGCGTATCGACGGCCCTGTCGATGTCACCTGGTCTCGCGAGTGGAGCTACATCAGGCTGCATCTCTGTCGCTACACGCCTCAATACGGATCGATCGAGGGGATGATCCGACGAGACGAGGGAGGCCACAATTCGATCGATGGATCCCATCTACATTTCCCACAATCGGGAGAGCGCCCTGATCCATCGATCGCCCGACCGCGGCTGCGCACCCGCAAGAAGCGCCTTGATCGTGGCGGACCGCGGAATGGGGAGTACATGGTCATCCTTGGGCCTTGTGTGCGAGAGATGTGTCCGCTGATACACGACTGGCCCGTCGACTGAGGGTGTGTATGGCTCGGGAAGCAACGGAAGAAGCGCGACGCCGCCGGCATCCATCCGCGTTGAAGGGGCACATCTGAGAACAACGTTCGGCCATCTCTGCACAAGGGCGGCAACGACCTCCTCCGCAGCCTCGGGCGACACACCTCCGTTCCGTAGCACCGCAGGCCCCGACCGGGTTGGCTCGAGTTGGCTTCGGGATGGGCCCCTCGACACGAGATCGGCGAGCGAGTGAGGTCCGCCATAGTGGGGTCCATCTGGATCCAGATCGACGAGTAGCGCAGTACCAGCGGCTGTCGCGGCACCAAGCGGGCCTACAACGCCGAGCATCAGATCGACGGGTGACCACAGAGCGAGAACAGGCATGGCTTCCTCCAGGAAGACGGAGGGGAAGCACGAACAACGTACGACATCCATGGCGACGGTTCAAGGACTTCAGATTCCTTGCCGATACCGGACTTGGGGTACCGTATACCTATGACTGAAGCCGCATTCTTCGACCTTGATAAGACGATCATCGCCGGGTCGTCATCACTTGCCTTCGGCAAGCCGCTGTACCGCGCCGGATTCCTCGGCAAGGGCCATCTGCTGCGCCTTGGAATCGGCCAGTTCACCTACATGCTCTTCGGAGCGGACGCAGATTCCCTGGAGAGAGCAAGAGACGGGATGCTTGATCTCGTATCTGGTTGGCACAAGGCCGAGATCGACGCGATCGTCGCACAGACTCTCGACGACGTGATAGAACCGCTCGTCTTCGCTGAAGCGTTGTTCCTCATCGACGAGCATGTGCGGTCTGGCCGAGAGGTCTATGTCGTGTCTGCGAGTCCCGAGGAGTTCGTCACCCCGATCGCGAAAATGGTCGGCATCGACAATGTGATCGCTACGAAGATCCGCACGGACGGACTGGGACGCTTCGTACCCGAGCTTGACCGATATGTCATGGGACCAGGGAAGGTCGCGGCCATGATCGATGTCGCTGAACGTGACGGCATCGATCTGGAGGGTTCCTACGCCTACACCGACAGCTTCACGGACATGCCCATGCTCGAGGCGGTTGGGCACCCTGTCGTTGTCAATCCGGACAGGGAACTTCGAGAGGCCGCTGAGGAGAACGAATGGCCCATCCTCGAATTCCAACGCCCTGTCAGCCTCGAACGACGGATTCAGCCACCGCCAAAGCGCGTCTGGATTCCCATCGTCGCTGGCGCGGCCACGGTCGCGGTAGCAATTGCGTTGAGCAAGAGGCGGACAGTTCCTTCCTGAATCGGCCTACGAGTCTCCGTGGTGGCTCTCGGCATCCGAATCACTCCTTTTCGCTTCGATCCCGTCAGCGCGAGCAGTCTCGATCTTCTCCGTGGTGAGCTTTGGCGCTCCCCACAGGAACACGATAAAAAGGGCAGCGGCACTGACGAAGTACGGGAGTCGCAGAGCCGTCACCCTATCCATCCCAGCGGCTTCGGCTCCGTTGACCAGCAGGCCACCGATCGCAAGGCCGATCGGAATCATGCCCCATGCAAGGAAGCGGCATACCGAGTTGACCCGGCCGAGAAGGCGATCCGGAATAATCGTCTGACGCAGTGAGACGGTGATGACATTCCACAGCACGCCAGTGAAGGCAATGATGAAATACATTGCCCACACAAGCCCCCAATGCGTGGCGAAGCCGATAATGAGGGTCGCAACCGACTGCGACAGGAGTGTGATGAATAGCGCGGTACCGCTTCCGAGTTTCTCCGAGATTCGGGGAGCGAGTAGTGAGCCAGTCACGCCTCCCGCCGCACCAGCCATCATGAGGATCGCGAACGTCGTCGTGGTCACGTCGAGTGCTTCTTGTGCAAAGAGCACCAGCGTCGCGAACACGATCGAGCCAATTCCGTTGAGAAGGCCGAGGATGATCGCCATTGGACGAAGGAGCGGGTTGGCCCAGAGCCACGTCACGCCTTCCTTGAACTCCTGCCAGAAGTTGGGTCGAAGCTCCTCTCCAGGCACGCCCTGACGGTCGACCTTGAACGTTACCTCTGAGAGAGAAGATCAGAACGGCGGCCACAGCAAACGTACCTGCGTCATAGAAGAAGGGCAACGCGAAGCCAATTCCGATGAGAACGCTTCCGAGCGGAGGTCCAACGAACTGGTTCGCCACGATCTCGGCACCCCAAAGTCTGCTGTTTGCTTTTTCTAGTCCATCGGACTCAACGATTGCCGGCAGAATCGTCTGCGCGGCGTTGTCGTAGAGAACCTCGGCGAAACCGAAGAGCAGGGCCGACACAAGGAGCGTGCCATAGACAATGGCATTTGATGCGCCGATGGCCCCAGAGGCGACGTCGCCAGCCGATGGAAGCGACTCCTGGTTCAGATACACGATTATCGCGACAGCCAGTGTGAGGGCGGTACGAAACACTGAAGTCACCGCCATGATCCGCCGGCGATCAACCCTGTCTGTGATGACACCAGCAGGGAGAGAGAAAACGAGCCAAGGAAAGCCGCTGGGCAATTGCTATCAAGGCGATGAGAAGCGCGTTCCTGGTTACCGCCGAGGCAAGCCATGGATACGCGATAACCGCCACACCGTCACCGAGGTTGGAGGTAACGCTTGCAGTCCAGAGTTTCCAATAGTTCTTGCCAAGGGTGACAGCGTTCCGCTCCAGAGGCTTGTTCGCCGCGGTATCAGTCATGATCGGGTCCGTCGTCCTGGAATGCTGGCCCGTCTGTTGGATATACGCCGCCGAGGAATCCGAAGAGGGTGTTGCCACTCCTTGGAAGACTTAGAAACTCGTCGGCCAGATCGATGATTCGTTGTGGGAATTTCACAGTCCTCTGTTCACATCTCGGGATCCGCTGGTTGATGGGAGGGTTTGTCCGGATCCTTGCTGTCACCAGAGAAGGTCCACCAGGCAAGAATTGCGAGCGCCGCCAGTGCAGCGGTCACGGCACCGATCAGCCACCAGGTCGCGCTATCGAGCCCCCGGCCGGGAAGGCGTGCGGGTTCACCGGCGACCACAAGGGGGTCAACACCGATGTCCGTGAGGCTCATCGCCTCTGACCGTGTCGCTGTTCCTTGAGAATCGTGCGCATCGAACACGATCAACCAGTTCTCCGCGGTGGGGAAGGTGACAAGTCCACCCCAGGTGTCATCGTCGAGGGGCGCCAGTGCAGTGGGCGGAATCTCCTCGAAGGACGAGAAAGGTCGGATGAGGACCGCCTCGAACGTTTCATCCACTTCGACCGTGATCTCAACGGTCAGACCGCTCTCATCGTCCACGGCCTTCCCCTCGACAGCACCGAACGGTGACGCGAGGACAACAATGGCAATAACAGCGAGTACGTAGGCCACCGGCGACAGGGTAGAGCAGAGCCAACCCCTGATACGGTTGAACCCAAAGTACACCACATCGCTACGCTCGCGTTCTCACAGCAAGGAACACACATGACAGCCAAGCGAACCCTCCTCGACAAGGTCTGGGACGAGCACGTTGTCCATTCAGCTGAGGGCGAGCCAGACCTGCTGTACATCGACCTGCACCTCGTTCATGAGGTCACATCACCTCAGGCATTCGAATCGCTCGCCCTGAGCGAGCGACCCGTACGCCGCCCTGAACTCACCCTCGCCACCATCGACCACGCCGTCCCCACCACCCCAAGGGAGGAGGGAATCGATGATCCAATGTCGGTGACACAGATCGCCACGTTGGAGAGAAACGCAGCGGACAACAACATCACCCTCTTTGGCCTGACCGATGTTCGACAGGGCATCGTCCACGTGATCGGGCCAGAGCAAGGAGTCACCCAACCAGGTATGACGATCGTCTGTGGTGACTCGCACACCGCAACTCATGGGGCATTCGGTGCGCTTGCCTTCGGTATCGGAACGTCAGAAGTCGAGCATGTGCTCGCCACTCAGACTCTCCAACAGACCAAGCCAAGGTCGATGGCAGTGACGATCAATGGAGAGCTCGGAAATGGAGTGACTGCCAAGGACGTCATCCTCGCGATCATCGCGAAGATAGGCACCGCTGGTGCGACCGGGCACGTGATCGAATACCGTGGATCTACCATCGAGCGCCTCTCGATGGAGGGCAGAATGACGATCTGCAACATGTCCATCGAGGCTGGCGCCAGAGCAGGCATGATCGCTCCCGACGACATCACCTTCGAGTACCTCCGCGGCCTGCCCATGGCTCCTGGTGAAACAGATTGGGATGAGTCAGTGTCGGCGTGGCGGCAGTTCTACACGGATGACGGTGCCGACTTCGACATCGAGGTCACACTCGACGCCGCCGATTTGGAGCCCTATGTGTCATGGGGCACGAACCCTGGCCAGACACTCCCGATATCTGCATCGGTTCCCGCGCCAGAGGACTTCGACGATCCCATCGATCAGGACACAACCGCGAGGGCCCTCGAGTACATGCAACTCGAACCCGGCACTGCCATGACTGACATCGAGATCGACCGAGTGTTCATCGGATCCTGCACGAACGGCAGGATCGAGGATCTGCGAGCCGCTGCCGCGGTTCTCGAAGGCGAACATGTGGCGGATTCCGTTACAGGGATCGTCGTACCAGGCTCCGGCCTTGTGAAGCTTCAAGCCGAGGAGGAGGGTCTCGATTCCGTGTTCCTTGCAGCCGGCCTCGAGTGGCGTGAGCCAGGGTGCTCCATGTGCCTCGCCATGAACCCGGATGTGCTGTTGCCGGGTGAACGTTGTGCCTCCACATCGAATCGGAACTTCGAAGGGCGCCAGGGCCGCGGTGGATTGACCCACCTCGTGTCACCTGAGATGGCAGCTGCGGCGGCCATACACGGTCATTTCGTCGACATCAGGGAGATGGCCTGATGGACCCTGTTGGCACGATCTCAGGGAGAGCCGCCCCCCTCCCAAGGGCGAATGTGGACACGGACCAGATAATCCCGAAGCAGTTCCTCAAACGGGTGGAGAGATCTGGATTCGGCGAATACCTCTTCTATGACTGGGCGGCGGACCACGAGGGAGAGCCAGACCCCGATTTTGTACTGAACCAGACAGCGTATCGCGACGCAGTGGTGCTGGTTGCGGGACCCAATTTCGGTTCGGGTTCATCGCGCGAGCACGCTCCCTGGTCGCTCCAGGACTGGGGATTCGATGCGATCATCGCACCGTCGTTCGCGGACATCTTCTACACCAATTGCACGAAGATCGGCCTCCTCCCGATCGTGCTCACTGAAGATGAGGTCGCGTCGCTGACCACCATTGCGTCAGATCCGACCAATGAGGTCGCGATCGACCTCGACCATCAGACGGTCGAAGCCTCCGGCTTTGTTGCAGTGTTCGAGATCGACGGGTTCATCAAACACTGCCTATTGAACGGTTTGGACAGCATTGACCTCACGCTTGCGCGCACTGATGAGATCGCCAGATTCGAGGGCGAGCGTTCGGCCCACAAACCGGTGGTTTCGCTGTCCGCGGTTGACCCACCGGACGCACGTTTCAAGGCATGAGCTTGTTTACGCGCCAGGAACAGGCCCAGGCAATCATCGGCCAGCGGGCAAGACGTATGGCGTCACGGATGCTCGGGCGTCAAGCAACGACAGGTGCTGACTTTGCCGAAGCCCTGACGGTGGAACGAATCGACCTCATCGCCGAGATCCCTGACGCCGATGCACTTCTCTCACTCAGTCGCAACGTCCCCGGGCCGAAGAACGGTCTGTACATACTCGACCGTCCGGATGGCTATACGGTGTACCAGCAGCACAACGGCGAACCGTACGAGGTGTTCGAAGGGCTTGAATTCGACTCAGCGAGAGATGCCGCAGTCGACTGTCTTGTGATGCTCAACGGAATCCCCTTCAGGATCGACTGACCGGAGCGGCATTCTCTCGATCGAGACCATCCGACTATCGCAGCGCGGCGGTGACCGATGGTTTCTCGAGTTGAACTTGACGAAGAAGCGACCCCATCACATCGCGGATGGCCTCCGTTGCTCTGGCATTCACTCCATCGGATCTGCTGAGTGCCGTGTCTGCGTTGGGTACCGAGAGCTGATGGCCTATTACAGGCGCTCTCATGTGCTCCAATATCGCCCGAAGCGCCTGAAGCCCACTCGCTCCTCCCCTCCGGCCGGGAGAGGCGCTTGCAATTGCCGTCGGTAGCGAGAGAATGTTGCGATCGATTCTCGATAGCCAATCGAGCGTGTTTTTCAACAGCGCGGAGTAGGCGCCGTTGTACTCAGGAGACGCGATGAAGAGCCCATCGGCACGTCGTATCAGCTCAGCAAGGGCCATGGCATTGGCCGGGACCCCTTCGAGGTCTTCGAGATCTCCGTCGTAGAGCGGCAGGGGATACTCAGCAAGGTCCACGAAGACTCCCTCGGCGCCGAGGTGTTCGGCCTCCTCGGCTGCGCTGATGGCAAGCGTCTTGTTAAGCGACTGCCTCCGGGTGCTGCCCGCGAAGGTGATGATCACTGGCTTCAATCTGGGCCTCTCATTCTGTCGCATCGACGCACTCCGTCAGCTGTGTTCTGGATTCCACAACACAGCCCTTCGTCGCGATACCACGAACAACCCCAGAGCCCGTCCTGCATTCCCACTCGGACTATCGCGACAGGAAGACCCTGCTGCCGAGGGTGAGCTCGACCGGTGTGGATGCGTGGTCCGCCGCAACGATGAAGCCGCGCCGGCCATCGTGGAGATCTGCAAGGGCATCCTCGATCTCAGCGACGGGGGCGACCTCGTCCAGGCCAAGCATGAAACTCGTGAACTCGACACACGGTGCAGCAACGCGTGGGCGTTCGAGAAGAAGTTCACCATCGGGCAATTCCACGATGAGCCCGTCGCGAAGATCCGATAGGCACAGCGGAGGCCCATCGACGATCACGTTCTCCCCCGCGATGCCAATCGGGGCATCTCCAAACCGTTCCGCCATCGCTGCGTAGTGGCCTGTGAACCCAATCGACAGGGGCCTCCTGCCACCTCCGCGGCGCGACGGGTGCGCTCGGTTGTGGGCATCGACCACCCATGCGCCTTCGTGCCATCCCAGCATCCCCCACGAGTCAACCGATGCCCGTGATACGGCCAGAATCTCGTCAGGGAGATAGCCGATCGTCTTGACTTTGATCGGCACTCGCTGTATCTGAAGCCGAACGATCTCGCCGACGAAATCACCCTTGCGCATTCGCTCTCTCCTCCATCACCTCGTTGAGGATGTCCGGCCTGTCTGTGATGATCCCGTCGACGTCGAGGTCGAGAAACTTCTCCATCTCAGGACGATCGTTCACCGTCCAGAGATGGATCTGCTTCCCACCGCGGTGAACAGCATCAATGAGCCGTTTGTCTGCAGCCACGCCCTTCGTTTTGTAGGGCAGTTGGTACGCGTCACCGCGCGATGGAGCCGCTCGACCGATCCGGGACGCTGCGAACATCGCGATCGAATCACGCGGACCCGCTGATGTGGCAACGCGCCCCTTCGTGACTCTGCGAAACTTTGCGATTCTTGCGTCGGAAAAGGATCCGATCAACACGGTGTCCTCTCGCCCCATCTTCTTGATGGCCTCAGCAACCGCCCACTCGCTTCCGTCTGCCTTGAGATCGATGTTCAGACACAGATCCGGGTACCGGTCAAAGGTGTCGTCAAGCCGCGAGACACCAATGCCTGTCCCCCTCAGAGGGAATGCTTCCCCGTCGGGTGTGAAGTTGTGGGCGGCATCCAGGGTCCGAAGGTCCTCCCAGTTCCATTCCGCGACCTTGCCGACGCCGTTGCTGCATCGTTCAAGCGTGTCATCGTGGAAGACAACGACGACACCGTCTGCAGTCATTTGCACATCTGTCTCGACGTACCGGTACCCGAAGTCCTCAACGGCGTGGTCAAAGGCGTACCAGGTGTTCTCCGGCCACAGTATCCGGCTCCCCCTGTGGGCGAACCTGATGGGATGCTCGACGTCGAAGTAGTGACGGGATGACATGGAGGTAAGGCTAGAGAAGAACGCCGCGTTTGATGACCTGGATAACGAGGCCCCCATCTGGGCGGTACGTCAGATGCTCGTATGTTGGGGCGTCGAGAATCACAAGGTCCGCAAGCATGCCGGGTGTGAGAACCGCACGATCGTGCAGCCCAAGCGCCAAGGCTCCACCGCGCGTCGCCGACCACACAGCCTCTGCAGGTGTCAAGCCCGATGTGACTGCTGCAAGGGAGATGATGAAGGGCATCGTCTCTACGTACGCGGTGCCGGGATTGCAGTCCGTTGCAATGGCAACCGTGAGACCAGCATCCCAGAATCGCCGGCCATCAGGAGCCGGCTCACGCATGGAGTACGACACGCCTGGCAACAGCACCCCAACGGTACCTGCACGGACGAGAGCCCCGAGATCCTCGTCGGTCGCATGGTCAAGGTGATCCGCGGACACGGCTCCGATCTCGGCCGCAAGCGCCGCTCCGCCGGTGTGTCCCAACTGTTCGACGTGGAGGCGAACGCCGAGATCACGCGAACGAGCAGCTTCGGCAATCCACTTCGTTTCATCTACAGTGAAGGCCGCTTCGTCACAGAACACATCGACGAACGCCACGCGGTCCATCACCGCGTCCATCATCGCACCAGCGACGAGGTCGACATATGATCCGCGATCATCGGTGAATTCTGGTGCAACGACGTGGGCACCAAGAAACGTGGGAATCGTGTCGATCGGCAGCACATTGCAGATCTGGTCGATTGCGTCCAGCATCTTGACTTCTGTCGCAAGATCAAGTCCGTATCCGGTCTTGATCTCGATCGTGGTGGTTCCGTTGGCAAGCATTCGAGCGATTCGAGGAAGTGACGCCTCAACGAGCTCATCGAGGGTTGCGCCGCGAGTGGCGCGAACCGTTGAGTAGATGCCTCCGCCAGCACCCTGGAGCTCTTCGTACGTTGCACCCTCGAGCCGCATTGCGAACTCACGGGAGCGATCGCCAGCAAACACGGCATGGGTGTGACTGTCCACGAATCCGGGGAGCACCGCAGAACCACCCACGCTGAGCATCTCGTACGAGCGGTATTCGTCCGGGAGATCCTCCCACGCCCCAACCCAGCCGATCATCCCACCATCGATCGCAACCGCCGCATCCTCAACAATGCCGAGCAACCCGGGCAGAGTCTCGTCATTCGTGACGAGCTGACCAATATCCGTGATGACCAGACTCACAAACCCATCCCCTGTTCAGGGACGACAAGAGGCAACCGACATTGCGGCCCTTTCAGAAGGTCTCTCCCCTGGTGGGAGAGACGCGTACCGAAGGTGCGCAGAGAGGGGGCCAGCTGGAGTGGAAACAGCTCAACCATACGCCGCGTCCCCCTCTCTGCTTCGTCGCTGCGCTCCTCGCGTCTCCCCCGCGGAGGGGGGAGACCCAAGAAATCCGCACGAGAAAACATCGCACGCAAACCGCGACAGCTCACGCTCGCCCCTGGTTCGCTGAAGGGTCGACATCCAACATCGGGATTGTGACGCCGCGTTCTCTCGCTACCTCGATGGCGCGGTCGTAGCCTGCGTCGGCGTGGCGGATCACACCCATTCCGGGATCATTGGTGAGTACGCGTTCTATTCGCAGCGCAGCTTCATCCGTGCCATCCGCTACAACCTGGGCACCTGCGTGGATGGACTTGCCGATTCCTACGCCGCCGCCGTGGTGGACGGCAACCCATGTCGCACCGGACGCGGTGTTGAGCAGGGCGTTGAGAATGGGCCAATCGGCCACTGCGTCCGAGCCATCAGCCATGTCCTCGGTCTCGCGGTAGGGCGACGCAACGGATCCGGAATCGAGGTGATCCCTTCCGATGACGATCGGTGCACTCACCTTGCCGGACCGCACGAGCTCGTTGAACGCCAGGCCTGCCCTATGCCGTTCGCCATACCCGAGCCAGCAGATTCGCGCGGGAAGACCCTGGAACTCGACACGCTCCTCGGCCAAATCGAGCCATCGCATCAACGCAGCATTGTTTGGGAACAGCTCTCGCAACGCGTCATCCGTTGCCTTGATGTCTGCCGGGTCGCCTGACAACGCGATCCACCGGAACGGTCCAAGCCCCTCACAGAACAGATCACGAATGTACGCAGGCACGAAACCCGGATACGCGAAGGCGTTCTCGAACCCGCCTTCGATCGCTTCGCCGCGCAGGTTGTTCCCGTAGTCGAAAACCTCAGCGCCTGCATCCTGAAAACCAACCATTGCCTCGCAGTGTCTCGCCATTGACTCTCTTGCCCGTTCGATGTAGCCCTCGGGCTCCTCTGCACGCAACGCATCGGCCTCGACGAGCGTCAGCCCAGCTGGTACGTACCCGTTGAGAGGATCGTGGGCCGATGTCTGGTCGGTGACGATGTCGATGTCGATACCGCGAGCGAGTAACTCAGGAAATGCTTCTGCGGCATTGCCCACGACAGCGATCGAGACAGACTCGCCGTCCGCCTTCGCCTGGAGTGCTCTCTCGACTGCCGCATCGAGGTTCGGAGCGAGTTCGTCGACGTACCTTGTGTCGAGGCGTTTCTGGATCCGCTCGGGATCAACGTCCACGGCGAGGCACACTCCTTCGTTCATCGTGATCGCGAGTGGCTGTGCACCTCCCATGCCACCGAGCCCGGCTGTGAGCGTGAGTGTTCCCTTGAGCGTGCCACCAAAGAGCCTGTCCGCGATGACCACGAACGTCTGGTACGTGCCCTGAAGGATTCCCTGGGTTCCTATGTAGATCCAGGACCCGGCTGTCATCTGCCCGTACATCATCAGCCCGGCATCCTCGAGATCCCAGAAATGCTGCCACGTCGCCCAATCGGGCACAAGATTCGAGTTCGCGATGAGGACCCGTGGCGCCATGACATGCGTTTTGAACCTGCCGACCGGTTTCCCTGACTGCACGAGAAGGGTCTCATCGTCTTCGAGCTCGGTAAGGGTCTTCACTATTGCGTCGAAGGCATCCCAGTCGCGGGCAGCCTTCCCGCGCCCGCCGTAGACAACGAGTTCCTCGGGTATCTCCGCCACCTCAGGGTCCAGGTTGTTCAGCAACGAACGTAGCACTGCCTCCTGATGCCATCCTTTCGTGTTGAGGTCCGTGCCACGAGGCGCACGGAACGTCCTCGGACCTGATCCGTAGTCAAACGCTGGATTCTTCCCTTCCTGCATCAGCCCTCCTCATGTCCGTTGAACGCACCCGCCTCAACGAGCTCAGCAATCCTCATGATGTCCGGTCCGGGCGGACGATCCTCGACGAGTGGAGGGCAGACGGAACGGACGGTCTCCTGAACTCTTCTTGTGCCGGGCGCAGGATCCAACGACCTCTGGTCGACACCCTGGGCGGCGCACATCAGCTCTACGGCGATCACCCTTGCTGTATTCGTGAGCACGATGTCGAGCTTGCGAGCAGCACCCCACCCCATCGACACATGATCCTCCTGCATACCTGATGTCGGGATCGATTCGACGGAGGCTGGGTGAGAGAGCACACGATTCTCTGCCACGATTGCCGCAGCCGTGTACTGAGTGATCATGTAACCAGATGAGACGCCAGGGTTCGTGGCAAGAAACGGTGTGAGACCCGACGAGCGGTGCGGGTCGAGGAGTCGGTCGACACGACGCTCCGAGATGGACCCGAGCTCGGTGACAGCAATCGCCAGGAAGTCAAGGACGAACGCGAGTGGCTGACCATGGAAATTGCCGCCCGACACGACATCACCATCCTCTGGGAACACGATCGGGTTGTCGACGACGGAGCCAAGCTCGATAGTGAACACGGCTCTCGCGTGGTCGATCGTGTCCCTGACGGCGCCGTGGACCTGTGGGGCACATCTCAGGCTGTAGGCGTCCTGGACCTTATGTCCGAAGTCGTCGTGGTGAGATGCATCGATCTCGGATCCCTGCAACAGCGCGTGGATCCGTGCCGCCGATCGAATCTGACCAGGGTGTGGGCGTAGCTCCTGTATGCGATGCTCAAACGGTCGGGAGGAACCCATGAGAGCCTCAACACTCAAGGCACATGCTGAGTCCGTGGCATCGACAAGCTGAGATGCCCTATGTAGCGCAATACAGCCGTGGGCAAGCATTCCCTCAGTGCCGTTGAGCAGGCTGAGCCCCTCCTTTGGAAGGAGTTCGAGCGGCTCGATTCCTGCCGCGTCCAGTACAGGGCCGGACGGGACCGCTTCACCGTCGACGAGGATCTCCCCCTCACCGATGATCGGGAGTGCGAGGTGCGCGAACGGTGCAAGGTCACCAGACGCGCCCACCGAGCCCTGCGATGGCACGGCAGGGACGATGTCATAGTCGAGCAGCGTCAGCAGGTAACGGACGATTGCCGGTCGGACACCCGAATGCCCCTGGGCAAGTGTTCGGGCTCTACAGAGGAGCATGGCACGGACGATCTCCGGCTCGATGAACGGGCCAACACCGGCAGCGTGGGATCGAAGCAGATCGTACTGGAGCTCAGAAGCCTGCTCGGGTGGGATGTGCGTGTTCGCTAGTGCACCGAAGCCTGTCGTGATGCCGTAGACGGTGTCGTCGTTCTCAACGACTCGCTCCACAAGCACACGAGCCGGCTCCATCCGAGCATCGAGATCGTCACCCGCCACGGCAGTGGCACGCCGATACGCAACGGCCACAACATCATCCACCGTCAGTGGTGAACCATCCACGATCACCGACATGAAGCCTCCTCGCAACCGACCAAGATTCACCACAAGGCTAGAGGACTGCGGATGCCACGCTCGACGCGACATGAGCGCAGCCGATCAGTCCTCCGACTGCCGCGACAGATCGCTCATCTCCAGCTGCAGTCCAGGAAGGGTTGTGTTTCGGACCACCTCCTCGACCTTGGTGGTCCGCGATGGGTCAGACGCAAGTTTCTTCTTTGGCAGGCGGAACGCCAGAAGAGCCCCGAACAGCGCCACTATCCCGCCAGCGAGAATCGCCCCCTGAAAACCGCGCAAGGTACCCGTGTCGTAGATCTCCTCAAGTTCGGCTTGCTCGTCTGGGGGTAGATCCGCAATACTCTCCCCCAATAGCGCTCTATCTGCGGTCTCGAAGGGTCTCTCCACCACCATGGCGATCTCGTCCTTGACATCATCAGGAATGGTCGATGAGTCCTCGACCTGGTTTCCAATGGAGTTGAGGGCAACGCTCAGGATCACGGTGCCGATCACCGCCGTGCCCAGTGCCATGCCGAGGTTCTGGGCCGTACCCTGGAGACCTGAAGCCTCACTGGCCTCATCCTGATCGACACCTGAAAGGATCAGGTTCGGAAGCTGTCCTGCGATGACTCCAATCGCTATGCCCGCAATGAAGAGACCGAGAGCCATGTCCCAACCTTCTGTTGCTGTCGCCAGCGACTTCGCCAGCACATAGCCCCCTATGAAGAGCAGGACGAGCCCGAACTGGATGATGTACTTCGGGTAGATCCTGCGCCCAAGAGGTGGTGTCAGCGTTGAGGTTGCCAGTACCCCTATCGAGAGTGGGAGCAGAGTAAGACCGGTCTGGAACGCGTCGAACCCGAGGACCGACTGCGTGAACACGGGAATGAGGAAGAGGAGACCTGCCTGGGCGAACGTTTGTGTCGAAAGTATCGGCAGTCCCGCGCTGATCGATCGATGCTTGAAAATCGCCGGATGCACGAGGACCGGCTTTCCTTCTGCATCCTGCCTGCGTATCCACCAAACAAACGCACCAAGCACTGCCAACCCACCCACGATGAGGGCGAGGACGAGCGGATCGTTCCAACCCCGTGTGGTGGTTTGGAGAACGCCGTATACGAACATGGCAAGCCCTGTGGCTGAAAGAACGACGCCAACGACATCCAACCGCGGCTTCGGAATCACCTTGGGTGCATCGACGATGAGGCCCGAGGTGAGAAGCACGATCACGACGATCACCGCCTCAGCCGCGAACGCATACCTCCAGCTGAGATTGGTGGTCAGCCACCCGCCAACCAGAGGCCCAAAGGCCGCTCCGGCGGCAGCAACACCAAACAGGGTTCCGTATGCAGATGCCCGCTTGGTCCCCTTGAAGTTCGCGCGAACGAGCGTGTTGATGGCCGGCACGATGAGTGCTGAACCCAGGCCTTCGAGGACGGACCAGCCAAGGATGATGAACCCGATACTCGGCGCCAGGGCGGTAATCACCGTTCCAATGCCATAGACGACCAGACCGATGCGGAACGCTCGTTTGGACCCCCAGATGTCCCCAAGCTTTCCTCCGGTCAACATGAAGGCGGCCATCGTCAGCGTGTAGAGGGTGATCGCCGTCTGTACCGCGCCAACCGTGGTGTCGAGATCCTCGACGAGTGCGGAAATGGACACGTTCATGATCGTCGTGTCGATCACGTAGATGAACATCGCCGCAGACAGGATCGCAAGGACGATCGTCGCCCTTCCTGTCTCCGTCTCGTCGCGCTGTTCCGTCACGATCGGTACGGTAGCCAGTCGAGAAACTCCGCGGCAAGGTTGACGTAGTCGAATCCGGCCATCCCTCCGTCAGTTTCCACGAGGGACCACACAGCGTTCCAGCAGATGTAGACAGGGATGAGTGCGTCGAGATGCCCTCGGGTAGTGGGGCCGAGTTCTCCGAAGTACGACCTGAGGAGATGGTCTCTTCCTTCGCTGTCGAGGCGGTATGCAATTCCTGCGAGGTCATACATCGCGTCGCCCATGCCCGCGTATTCCCAGTCGATCAGCCACAGCGAGCCATCGTCAAGGAAGTTGAGGTGGTACGGATCGTTGTGGCAGAGCACCAATTCCGTTGCTGGGGAAAGAGCCCATTCCCGCTCGGTCTCTTCGACGAGGGCAAGAAGTGGTCCAAGGCGATCCGGAAGTGTGACCCCCCTCGCGTGGAGGAGTTCGACCCATCGGCGGATATCGGCGTACGGGTCAAATCTTCGTTCTATCGGGCCAAGTCCGTGCACATCGCGCAACAGCGCGGCAACTCTGGCAACCATCGTCGGTGCGACGAACTCATCAACCGAAAACCCATGTGCTCCGGACAGGTATCGGGTTACGAGATGGCCTTCAGGCTGGGCGAAAAGTAGGAGTTCAGGCGCAATCCCTGCCTCCTCGGCCAATGTGATCGCCTCCTGCTCCGCGACGCGGTCGATCCCCAGAGTTGGGGCATTGTCACATCCGATGCGGACCACGAACTGGGCTTCATCTGCAACGACAAGGAAGCTGGTGTTGGTCAGCCCACCCGACAGCACGCTGACGGTGCGTTCGGAGGCCTGTGAGAGCTCGGGCACCAGAGAAACAATACGGTTGAATGCTGACATGTCAGTTGGGAGCTCCACGGAGAACGATGCTACACGCGCGATACTGACGTTCGATGGAGTACGACCACACCCAATATGGCTACACGGGAATCCTGACGACAGCGTTGCTGGTGGCGCTCATGTGGGGATCACTTCGATCGGCATTCGAAGAGTCCGACTGGATCGGAGCACTGATTGTGTCCTTCCTCGTCTTCATCGTGGCTCTGACGTTCTGGTTCAGCAAATTCAATGTCACGGTCGCGCACGGCGCGGTCACCGCAGCCTTTGGCCTCGGTAAACCACACAGGGTGATCCAGTTCTCCGAGGTGACAGATGTACGACAGGTCAGGAATTCATGGGTCCAGGGGTGGGGAGTGCGCAGGATCACGAACGGGTGGATGTACAACGTATGGGGGTTGGATGCCGTCGAACTCGAACTTGCGTCGGGCCACGTCTTTCGCATCGGTACAGACGAACCTGACAAGCTCAGCACTGCGATCACACTGAGTCTTCCTGGCTGATCAATCTTTATATTGACATCCATCTATATGACTGATACGGTCGCTACACATAGACAGCCATCGATATGAAAGGGAAGGTGCACCCGTGGCAACCAGCGAGATTCAGGAGAAGGTACGCCAGCGTTATGCCGAGGCAGCCAGGAGTGTCGACTCCTCGTGTTGCGACAGCGATTGCTGCGACACGAGTGCATCGGATGCCTTCGAGTCCTCGGATACGGACAAGTTCGGCACGCTGCTCTACGAGGCGGCCGACCTCCTCGATGTCCCTGATGGCGCAGCACTAGCCTCCCTGGGCTGCGGCAATCCAACCGCTGTGGCAGAACTCGAATCCGGTGAGACCGTTCTCGATCTCGGATCAGGTGCTGGCATCGATGTACTGCTCTCCGCCAAGCGTGTTGGTCCGACTGGCTTCGTGTACGGGATTGACATGACGGACGAGATGCTCGATCTTGCCCGCAAGCACCAGGATGAGGCAGGCGCGACGAATGTCGAGTTCCGTAAGGGCACGATCGAGGACATACCCATCGACGACGGTGTGGTCGATGTTGTGATCTCCAACTGTGTGATCAACCTGTCCGCGGACAAACCTGCAGTGCTCTCAGAGATGCATCGGGTCCTCAGGCCGGGTGGAAGAATCGGAATCTCGGATGTGGTTGCCGACGACGATCTCTCCCCCGCTGACCGAGTTGAACGCGGGAGCTGGGTTGGATGCATCGCCGGTGCGCTCAGTTTCGACGAGTACCGAGACGGACTCGAACGTGTTGGATTCACGGACGTCTCGATCGAACCGACCCACAGCGTTGCAGACGGGATGCACTCGGCGATCATCAAGGCGACGAAGGGCCAGTAGCACACGATCGTATCTCCGTTAGGGTGCCCCGATGGAGAACATTGAGCCCGAGTCTCTCGAGACCTTCCGCACCTCCTTCTCGTATGGAACGCGGAGCGACCTGAACTTCAAGTTCTTCAAGGGGCTCTCCGACGACGAGGTCGCGTCGTTTCTACAGACGCTCCTTGATGAACTTGGAAGTGCCTATGACACCGGTGACATCCAACCGCTGATCGACGCTGCCTACGCAGCCCAGGTCGCTGGCTACTCCCCTACGCCAGATGCCCCACCTCCAATGCACGAATACAGCAAGGGCCCGTTCGCTCCGTTCGATATCCCCCTAGCCGACGCGAGAGTTGGCCTTCTCACGACATCTGGACATTTCTTGAGGGATGACGATCCGGAACCGTTCGGGGAGACCGCGATGAGCCAAGAGGAAGCCGTTGCGCGAATCTCCGAGTTCATACGGTCCGCGCCGGAGCTGTCCGAGATTCCGTCCTCAACCCCCGTATCAGAGCTTCAGGTTCGCCACGGCGGGTATGACATCAGATCTGCTGAGCGTGATTCGAACGTGACGTTTCCAATGGAGAGGTTGCGCGAAGCACATGCCGAAGGTCGTGTCGGCGAACTCGCCGATACCTACTTCTCCTTCCCTGGCGCCACCGCCCAGGGACGACTTCGCAAGGTGCTGCCCGAGTGGGTGGAGAGACTGCACGACCAGGACATCGATCTGATGCTCCTGGTGCCCGTCTGACCGGTCTGTCACGTGTCGGTCGGACACGTAGCAAGGGCGATCGAAGAATCTGGCATACCTACGGTGACGGTCATGGTGAAGGCATTCGAGCACAGGGCCAGAGAGCTTCGCATCCCACGGACGCTGATCGTCAAGCACCCCATGGGACGCCCACTCGGGGCAGCAGGCGACGCGGCACGACAGCATGAGATCCTCGACGCGGCCTTCGACCTCGCCCGATCTGCGACAGAGAACGGCACGATCGTCGAATTCGCGGCACCATTCCGCCCGGCGCCAGATTCCACGTAACCCCGGCCTTCGTGCGCGGCGAGGCACAGCAGCGTATGCTCGTTGTGTACTGAATGGGGAGGTACGAAATGTCCACACCAACAGCTGTGGAGCGCTCCGGCGATGCTCTTGCCGAGAGAGTGTTCGAAGCCGCACTTGCAACGTTCGATGTGTTTGCGATCTATGTCGGTGACCGGCTCGGTTACTACAAACTTCTTGTTGACCACGGACCACTCTCTACGCACGAGCTCGCTGAGAGGGCGGGCACCGAGGAGCGGTACACACGGGAGTGGCTCGAGCAGCAGGCTGTTGCGGGCTTCATCACCATGGAGACCCCGGACATCACCGGCGAACCGCGCCGGTTCGCCCTTCCCACTGAATACGCTGATGTGCTCACAGACGAGTTGAGCCTGACGTATCTTGCCCCGCTCGCGCGGATGCTTGCCGCGGCGGGCTCCAAGCTCTCATCGGTTGTCGAAGCCCACCGCAGCGGTGGCGGCGTTTCCTGGGACGACTTCGGTCACGACATGCGCGAATCTCAGGGCGACATGAACCGGCCATTCTTCGTGAACGTTCTCGCTCAGGACTGGTTCGCAGGAGTTCCAGAACTCCACGACCGTCTGGAAGCGGGCGCCAGAGTTGCAGACATCGGCAGTGGCTTTGGATGGTCATCTATCGGCCTCGCGACCGAGTACGAGAACATCTCGGTCGACGGCTTCGACCTCGATGAGCCCTCAGTCGATGCGGCTCGCATCCATGCAGAGCAGGCCGGGGTCGAAGATCGCGTGCACTTTCACGCGATCGATGCAGGCGACCCCTCAGTCGATGGAAACTACGGCATCGTTGCGGCGTTCGAATGCATCCACGATCTCGCCGATCCAGTTGCAACACTCCGGACGATGCGACGCCTTGTCTCCCAGGATGGAATCGTCGTTGTCATGGACGAGAAGGTCTCTGAAGCGTTTCATCCCGATGCTGATGAGGTCGAACAACTCATGTATGGATTCTCGAACTTCATCTGCCTGCCGGACGGAATGTCGACGTTGCACTCAGCCGGAACGGGGACGGTGATGCGCCCGGACACGCTGCGAACCTACGCGCGTGACGCAGGGTTTGATGACATCGAGATTCTGCCCATCGAAACGGACATGTGGCGGTTCTACCGGCTCGTGTAGGAACACGCGCGGTGCCAAACGTTCTACAGGGTGCGGAGCGCGTCGGTTGGGGACACCCTGGCTGCCCGCATCGCGGGGTAGAGACCCGCAACCGCACCGATCAGGAGGGCTGCGGTCATGCCGCCGACGATCGCGACTGTTGGTATGAGAACATCCCATCCCTGAGATGCCGCGTAGGCTGCGGTAACGAGCGATCCGAGCAGCACGCCGCCAACGCCACCTATACCTGCGAGTAGCAGAGATTCGCCGAGGAATTGCACCGCAATATGGCGACGAGTCGCGCCAAGGGCTCGGCGGAGACCGATCTCACCCCTTCTCTCCATCACTGAGATGACCATCACGTTGGCAATGCCGACCCCACCTACCAATAGCGCAACGGCGCCCAGCCCGAGAAACAGATTGGTGAGTGCAGTGTCTGCGGCCTCGCGAGCCTCAAGTGCATCTGAAGGTCTCGTGACCTGTACCTGATCAGGGTTCTCAGGATTCACCGTTGCAGGCATGACGTTTCGCGCATCGTCGATCTCGCTCGGATCGACGCGGACGTAGATGGTGCCGACAACGCCGTCGTAATCGAGATATGTCTCGGCCGCGGCCACGCTCACGAGTGCTGCTCGGTCGATGTCCGGTGACAGTGAAAGAGTGTCCATGATGCCAACGACAGCGAACCATTCGTCTCCCAGCCACACGACCGTCGGAATCTCGACATCACGTATGCCGAGACGCTCAGCTGTCACAGAACCAAGCACGGTCACGGGAAAGTCGGGTGACGCCTCGTCCAGGAATACACCGTCTGCCATGGTCCCCTGAAGCGTTTCGAGAAGATTCGGGTCTGCCACCACGACGCTGAGTCCGCCCGTCTGGGTGTCAGGTATGAGGTCGTTCTTGTAGATATTGGCATCGGCGACGGCGCCGACAGAAGAAACGATCTCGACAGGGCCGACGCGCGAAGCCATCGAGATCGCCTCGTCGGGAAGCGTCCCCGGGCCGAGCCCGATGCCAGAGGTCGCCTGGACCTGGAGCATGTTCGTGCCAAGGGCATCCAACTGGGACAACAGATCTGATTTCGAGCTCTCCGAGAGACCAAGCACTGCGACCATGGCGCCGATGCCGATCATGATTCCAAGGGCGGAGAGAATGGAGCGCAGCCTTCGAGTTCGAAGCCCGATGCCAGCTGCGCGGGCCATGTCGGCCGGTGCGAGGCGCGACGGTGCCTGATCAATAGCGGTGGTCATACTGGCACCCCAGGGCGGTCACCAACGATCGACCCGTCGAGCATCGAGATCTGGCGCGGGAGGCGATCGGCGAGTGCGCGATCGTGCGTGATCACCACGATGGTTGTCCCCTCGGAGTTGAGATCCTCCATAAGTCCGAAAATGTCCATGCCAGTCCTGCTGTCGAGGTTTCCCGTTGGCTCGTCAGCGAGGACGAGACGCGGGCTTCCCACGAGGGCCCGTGCAATGGCGACACGCTGGCGCTCACCGCCGGATAGCTTCGTTGCCATGTGAGTTGCCCGACTGGCAAGGCCAACACGCGACAGTGCCTCAGACGCATGTGCGCGACGATCCCCAAGGGCCATCCCTGTGTAGAGGAGACCGTCAGCAACATTGTCGAGTGCGGATTCTCCCGCGAGTAGGAAGAACTGTTGGAAGACGAATCCGACGTGATGCGCGCGAAGCGCTGAGAGGTCCCTGTCAGACAACTCTGCGACGTCGACGCCCGCAACCTCCACGACACCTGATGTTGCGCGGTCGAGCGTGCCCATGATGTGCAGGAGAGTCGACTTGCCCGAGCCAGATGGACCGACAACAGCAACAAGTTCTCCGTCGCCAATCGAAAGATCCACGCCGGCGAGCGCGTGCACCGGAGGAGTGCCAGGGTACGTCTTGACGACCTTCTCGAGATGGAGAGCCCGGTTCATGGCACGACAACAACGAGGCCAACAGAGAGTCCGCTGCCCGTGACCTCGACGAGTCCATCTGCGAACAACCCGGTCTCGACGCCGATGAGATAGGTTGCCCCGTCGTCAACGACCTCAACGGCATAGCCACCCTCCGCCAGTGCGAGCAGGGCGGTGACGGGAACCGCGAATGCGTCGCTCGCGGAATCAGACACGATCGCAACGTCGACTGGTGCTTCGTCCAGCCCGACAGTTGCCTCGGTATCGTTGATAGTCACGACCATCTCGAAGAAGCTCTCGCCCGCTTGGTTCGTTTGGGCGACGGTGCCAATGGACGTAACCGTTCCCTCGACGATGATCTCGTCGGGAAGCTCTACCACAACAGTGTCCCCGACACTGACGAGGGACTGATCAGTCGTTGCCAATGCAACGGTCACGAAGGTGGAACTCGCGGATGTCATCAGTACCGGCGAACCATCCATCGCGGTTTCTCCCAGAGAGGCAACGATCTCACCGACGCGAAGACTCTCAGTGAGGAACACAACCTCACCAAGATTGACGACCCCATCTGGATGGGCACCGACCGAAAGCTGCCACGCGACGACTGCCTCAAGAGTTGCGTCATCGAATTCACCGACCACGAGACCATCAGACGCGAATCCAAGATCGATCAACGCTGCCTGAAGTTGCGCGACATCGGTGCCTTTGTCCCCCGACGCCATGGCTCTGAAGGCAGGTAGTTCACCGTGGAGCAGCACGGTTGGCCTGTTGTCGACACGATACAACACATCGCCCTGTTCGATAATGGCACCCTCTTCAGCAATCCAGGTGAAGGTGCCCGAGGGCGCTGCGGACAGAGCAATGACATTCTGGCCGGATTGGACCTGGTCTCCGTTGCCAACGAGCGCTTCTGCCACATATGTCGGGCCGGGAGTGAACAACATCTCACCGAGGGCGAACCCACCATCAACTTCGGCTCCGATGTCCTCCTGGAGCAGTTCGATGGCGGCCCTGGTCGCGGTCGTGAACTCCTCGTCGACGGTGATGTCGCCGTCGGGGTCGAAGCCCAGATCGACAAGCGACTGCTCGAGGAACATGATGTCCTCTCCGTCGCTGGTTCTTCGGTCGAGCGCCCTGTATACAGGCGTATCGCCGTACAGGACAACGACTGGAGCGGCGTTCACCTCATAGAGAACGTCACCCGCGACTATCACCACACCTTCATCGGGAGCGCTGGTGATGACTCCCGCCAGCGCGCCGTAGACGCGGTCAACCCCATCTGTTGAGGTTCGGAAGGTGATTGCCTCAGCATCCCCGTACCCGAGTGTCCCAGAAACGGTCTCGGTGACGACAAGATCTAGCTGCTGCACCGTGGCAGTCGAGAGTCGCTGGCTGGTAGCTTCTGTTGACGTGCCGGACGAACTCGTCACCGCTACCACCACGGCGACTACGGCAACGATCGCCAGAGTCACGAGCACCCATGGCCACCAGCGCCGCGAACCTCGTTGTCCATTCGGCTCGTCTCCATCGACTCCGACGGTCTTGCTCGCTGGGCTGTCCACAGATACGCTCGCTTCAGTGTCCAGGGGCTCGGTCGTGGTCATTATCCCCTCCCGCCCCCGCTACCGGGGCCACCACCAACGAACGGAAGATTCTCGAAGATGTGCTCGCACTCCTCCATGGCCGATACGAAGTCAGGATCGTCCGGATCGACCGCTCCACCGAATATGCCACCGCCTTCGCCTCCCCGTTCGCCGAACTGCGAAAGATCCGGGTCGGGCATGTCGTATCCGTTGTCGCGCATACATGCGGCAAAGTCGACGAGAGTGTCCTCCAACTCGGTGACGTCGACGCTTCCTGGACCGAACGCGAGGCCTTCGAGATGATCCGAACAAGCTTCAAACGCCGCTCGCGTTACATCTCGGTCGACGTCGCTACCGCCGCCTCTGAGGTTGAACTCAGGCACGCCGTCCGCGCCGATGGAGGGATCTTCGAAGTCCTCCACACCGTTGTCGCGCATGCAGGAAGCGAACTCAAGAAGCGTGTCCTCGTCGCTGGCTGACGCCTCATTGCCCGACGAAGCAACCGTCGTGGTCGCCGTGCTCTCCAAAGAGGCAACGCCTTGAGTCTCCGAGCCGCTGCATGCAGCGACCACCAGCGCAAACGCTGCTATCGAAATGAGTACCCGTTTCATTCACACTCCTACTTGATGTGAGACGAACGCTATCGGCTGAACCCAAATAGCTCATTTGAAACAGCTAAGAAGACCATGAGAATGCGGCACACCTTTCCCACGCCCTACCGGACTGTCACGGCCCTCGTGGCGATGAAGGCCCCAACGAGTACGACGACAACACCCACAATTGCCACAGGCAGGACAACCTCATCCCTGAAGACAACACCAAGAACGATCGCGAAGAGAGGGATCAGATACGCCGTTGTCGACATACGGGGCGCACCTACCCGCC
>PVMK01129130.1_pt1 | contig 28923 bp, 27 predicted proteins | sample 1853481 | NCBI WGS metagenome assembly PVMK01 (sample SAMN08533507, study PRJNA380276) | Marine sediment metagenome, whole genome shotgun sequencing project.
ACCCCGGTTCATAAGTGTCGACATTTTGACGCCGGAAGATGTTAAGCCGGCTATAATTTTTTATATTCGTGAAGATATAAACAGAAAGTTTTCAGGTCTCATAATGAATCTGAATCTGGAAAAGATTTACGGAATTACCCAGGAAAATAAGACAGCCACCGTATATTTCGACTATAGTTATACTTCTATCAGGAATAAAGAAAATATCCTGTACGAAAAGGGAAAAATGACGTTTATGAAATTCAATTCCGGCAAATGGTTTAATGCCGAACTCTCCATCTATCTCATGGACTCTTACCTATTTATATTGAATTCAGATCAACAAATTAAGGAGGAATAGCAGAACTTCTTTGTCTGTCCTTGAATTTCCTTCCCCGGGAAACTGAGAGGATGCCTGATACATCTGCTGAAGTTGTGAGGTATATAGCTGATCTGCATATCCATTCACCATATTCAAGGGCTACGAGCAAGTCGAGCAACCTGACCGGGCTGGCGGCCTGGAGCGCTGTAAAAGGTATTGATGTAATCGGAACCGGAGATTTTACCCATCCGGGCTGGTTTCGTGAACTGCGAGAAAATCTGAAACCTGCTGAGCCCGGATTCTTTAAGCTCAAGAATGATGATATTCCTCAGATACTTGAAGCTGTTCCAACTGCCAAAGCACAGTGCCGTTTTATCCTCACTGCTGAGATCAGTTCAATTTATAAGAGCCACGGCAGTGTCAGAAAAATTCATAATATTCTTTTTGTGCCGGATTTCGATTCAGCCTCAAAAATTAACACTCGTTTAGCCTCCATTGGCAACATTGAATCTGACGGCAGGCCCATTCTTGGACTTGATGCCCATGACCTGCTTGAAATAGTACTTGAGTCGGCCCCTGATGGCTTCCTGGTTCCAGCACATATTTGGACCCCCTGGTTCTCACTGTTTGGCTCCAAGTCCGGATTTGACAGCATTGATGAGTGTTTCGGTGATTTAAGTAAATATATTTTTGCCCTTGAAACCGGTCTGTCATCTGATCCCGAGATGAACCGTTTGGTTTCAGCTCTGGACCGCTTTACCCTGATTTCAAATTCCGATTGCCATTCACCGGGAAAGCTCGGGAGGGAAGCCAATATTTTTGCCTGTGGCTTTAATTTTTTTTCCATGCGGGATGCCCTGAAAAATCCAACAGTCGGAGGTTTTCAAGGTACCATTGAGTTTTTCCCGGAAGAGGGGAAATATCATCATGACGGTCACCGCAAATGCGGCATCAATCTCAATCCGCAGGAAACAAGAAAGGTTGGTGGTATCTGTCCGGTCTGTTCCAGGCCGCTGACCATTGGAGTGATGCACAGGGTAATGGAGCTTGCTGATCGTGAACTGCCATATTTCCCTTCCGGTTCTCCTGGCTATTACAGCCTTATTCCACTTACTGAGGTACTTGGTGAGATATTTTCCAGAGGACCGGCGACCAAAACAGTTATGAATGAATATGGCAAGATTATCAGGATGTTTGACTCAGAGTTCAACCTCCTGCTCAATGTATCTGTCGGAGAGATAAGTGAACGCTATTCCTCTGTTTTAGGTGAGGCTGTCAAGCGCATCCGTATAGGAAAAGTTGTCAGGCGGGCAGGATTTGACGGAGAGTTCGGTGTCATCAAAGTTTTCGAAGATGGTGAATTAAAGGAACTGGTAGGGCAGTTCTCCCTTTTTAAAAAAGAAAAGAAGAAGAAAAAACCTGATTCTTCAATTAAATCCTCCTTGCTCGAATTTACTCCTGTCAAACGTAGTGTCGGTTCAAGGACTTCTGTAAAATCCCTTAATAAAGAACAACTGACAGCTGTTGCATCTGATGCCAGGCACATCGTTGTTACCGCAGGACCTGGCACCGGCAAGACCTATACCCTGGTGGCCAGGATTCAGAGGTTGATAAAAGAAGGGAGAGTGAAGCCTGGTGATATCACTGCAATAACCTTTACAAACCGCGCGGCCGATGAAATGAAGGAACGGCTTCAAAGAGTCGATGGGTTGGATGTCGGGAAGCTCTTTATCGGAACCTTTCATGCTTTCTGTCTTGATCTGCTCAGGAAAGATGAACAGGATCTGACCGTAATAGATGAGAAGAATCGTGATAAAATTATCGCAAGGCTGCTGCCTAATTTGTCATCTCAGGAGATCAAGGAAACAAAGGACTGCATAGAAACGTATTACCAGCTTTTAGCCTCTGGTTCGCAACAGCACTCAGAAGAGGAAATGAATGTCCGTGTCGGAGCATATCTTAAAGAACTTGCAGGAAGACACGGCATTGATCTGAGTGGGGTAATACCACGGGTTGTCTATCGCCTGAAAACTGAAAAGAGTTTTCTTAACAGGGTAAGTTCAGCAGTAAACTATCTTTTCATTGATGAATTTCAGGATTTAAACAGGCCCCAGTATGAACTCGTACGCATTCTGGCAACAAACAGTTCAGTTTTCGCAATTGGAGACCCTGATCAGGCAATCTATGGATTTCGTGGCAGCAGCCCGGAATTCTTCCACCTGTTTATTGATGAATTTGGGGCTGAAACCATTGTCTTGGGAAGAAATTATAGATCTGCGAAGAAGATTCTTCAGGCAGCTGCTGCAGTTATTGCAAACAATTATGGTTCAGACACAAAGCAATCTTCTGAACTTATCGCGGCACACAGCGATATTGGCAACATAGAATTGTTTCAGGCACCATCACCCCGGGCTGAGGCAGAGTTTGTTGTACGCCGTATTGAAGAACTCATGGGCGGCATCAGCCATTTTTCAATCGACTCCGGGCGCACCAGTGAAAGTGCCCATGAATCAGGAAGAAGTTTTAAGGATTTCAGCGTGCTCTACCGCCTCACCAAACAGGCCCAATACCTGCAGGAAGCTCTTGAGCGTAGAGGCATTCCTTTCCAGATGGTTAATGTGAAGCCTTTTTTCATGCACAGGGAAATGCGGCCTGTGTATTACTGGATACGTGCGGCCGGATCGAATCGTGATGTTATTGAGGCAGAGGTATATCTTGAACTTCTGCGAAGTTTCCCTGGAGTAGGGAAGAGCACCCTGACTTTTCTTGAAAAGCAATTGCCGTTTGGGGGATTCTCAGATTTTTTTGTATTGGCAGCAGAGATTAATCTTCCGAAAACTCTAAGAGACAGAGTTGTTGATTTGCAGCAGAATTTGATTTCTTTCAGAAAGAAGGTTGCAGAAAAAGAACTTTCGGGACCGATTATGGAGAGCATGGGGTACCTGAGAGTCAATGCAAAGAGTGAAGATGCAATACGGTTTCTGGAGCTTGCCGGTTCGTTCGGTTCTGATTTATCCGGCTTTGCGGGCTATCTCCACAAAAACGAAGCTGCAGCCGTATATGATGAAAATGCCGAAGCCGTAGCGCTTATGACCCTGCATGGAGCTAAAGGTCTGGAATTTCCGGTTGTATTTATAACTGGAATGGAGGAGGGGATATTTCCTTGCCGTTTGCATGGAGATGAGAAAAGAAACGCTGCTGATATCACGGCTACAGCCTCAATTCATGAGGAGCGGCGACTTTTTTACGTTGGAATGACCAGAGCCCAGGATTCTCTCATATTGACCTCTTCCGTCACCAGACCTATTTTCGGAAGTTACCAGAGCAGGCCGGTTTCTCGTTTTGTCAACGAGATCCCCGAATCCCTTTACGAACAAATTAAACAGGAAAGGCCGAGGAAGAAAAAGTCAGGGGCAAAGCAGATGAAGCTTTTTTAGTGATCAAGACTTAGAAAAGAATGATTTTTAGCCGCAGATTTAATATAAAACTGCTATTAAACGCTCCCTAGTTTTTTGACTTCCTGCCTGCATCATTTGAATAGTACTTACTAAATGGCCCTCTCTTAATTTTAATGGACTGGTTTTCATCATCGAAATCATTGCTGCTTTCAAACAGGTAAGTAATGTTGTTTCCAGTATTAATCCTATAGGTGAAACAAATTATCCATATGACTACAAACACATACAGATATTTTTTGGTATTTGAGGAAATTTTTTCTTTGGTAGGAATAAAGACCAGAAGCAGCAATGCTGCTCCGGTGAAAAGATAAATTTTATTGTAGGTGAAAAAACGTATGAGGTCATCGACCATAAAGCCCCTGCCATAATTTCAGTTAAATAACACTTAAAATAGAACTGCTTGCTGAATTCCAGGTGTTGTGGTGGCCTATTTGGTGGCCATTGAGCGGATTATATCGCTTTTGCCGATAACGCCAACTAAACTGTCATCCTGCAGAACCGGCAGAGTATGCACTTTTTTGTTTGCCATGATGGTTGCAATTTCGTCCAGTCGGGTTTCCTCGGAAACAAATACCAACTCCTTGGAGCAGATGTCCTGAACTGTATTGCCTGCCATTTTTTTTATTTCCTTTTCGGTTTTTTTCGAGCTTTCGAGAAAGATTACCGAGTCGAGCAGGCTGATCATTGTGGGAATATGAAATTTTTTGGATTGGTCAATAAGATCGTTTTCCGTAACCACTGAGACCACCTTGCCGTCATCGTCAAGAACAGGAGCACCGCTGATCCTGTTCTTCCAGAGGGTTTCTGCAAGCTCGTTAACAGTGGTCTGCATCTGGACTGTGATCACTTCTGATGTCATTATATCTTTTGCTTTCAGCATAAATTTTATCTCCTGATGATCTTTTAGTTTATAAATTTTAAGAGCATATAATATCGGTTGTATTGTGCCATTATAGAGTCAAAATCTTAAGTTTTCTAATATAAAAGGTATTTGATCCGCTAATTCCGAAGCCAGGTAACCCGCAGATGTTTCTTCTGCCAGCCAGTCTCCGGCCAGACCATGGCTGTATACACCAAGGCAGCAGGCCTGCCATGGAGAAAGGCCCTGGACCAGAAAGCCACCGATTAAACCGGCAAGGACATCACCCATACCGCCGGTCGCCATGCCTCCATTTCCGGTCGGGTTTATCGCCATATTGCCCTTTGGGTCACACACAAGGGTATCTGCACCTTTCAAAACAACATGCACATTATGTTTCATTGCAAATTCGCGGCTTATTTCAAAGCGGTTTTTCAGGATGACTGAGGTTGTCAACCCGGTGAGCCGGGCCATTTCTCCGGGGTGAGGTGTCAGGATACGCTGGCCTGGTGCTTTTTTGAGCAGTGAGGTGTCAGCGGCAAGAATATTGAGGCCATCAGCATCAACGAGCATAGGTACTTCTATCTCACAATAGAGTTTTTCTATAAGCTCCGCAGTTTCTGTCGCTGTGCCGATTCCTGGACCGATGACGACGGCCTGCTTGCCTTGAAGTGTATCCTTGATAACAAGGAAATCTTCTATGGAGAGAATGCCCTGTGCTGCAGACTGCAAGGGAACCGTCATGGCCTCCCATAGGCCTGATTCAATGATATGGTTTAATTCGTAGGGGACGCACAGGGAAACCAGACCTGCACCGGACCTCAGTGCGCCTGAGCCGCAGAGAAGTGCGGCACCGGTTTTTCCCATGGCTCCAGCCACTATGAGCAGGTGGCCAAAAGAGCCCTTATGGGCTGTCGGAACTCTGGCAGGGAGCCATCTCCCCACTTTGTTTTCCAGGAGTTCCAATCGTATATCGGCCTCGGCAACGGCTTCTTCCGGTATGCCTATATCAACCACTTCAAGAAGTCCGGTGCAATCCCGACCGGGATGGATTACCTGGCCGATTTTGGCCTGGCCGAAAGTTACGGTGATATCTGCCTGCACGCAGCTTCCCGGGGTTTCCCCATTGTCAGTATTTATTCCTGAAGGTATGTCAACTGCAACAACAGGGCATGTGGCTTCATTGATGATTCTGATAGCTGCAGCAAAGATTCCGGATACTTCCCTGGTGAGTCCGGTGCCGAAAATCCCGTCAACCACTGTCCAGCAATTTGCAAGTATAGCAGCAGTTCCATGCAAATTTTCCTCATTTTTCACTTCAATGATTTTGATGGGGAATTCAAGGAGTCTGGAGTAGTTGTGTGCAGAGTCTCCTTTGAGTTTATCGGAAGGGACGAGCAGGAAAACTACAGGCCGTGCCAGTCTGCCTGCCAGAAGCCTGGCAATGACCAGGCCGTCACCGCCATTGTTTCCCGGGCCGACGAAGATTGCAACCGTTTTACCCAGCGGGTCGCCGTACCTGTCAAGCATAACCTCGACGGTCCGGCGTCCGGCATTTTCCATCAGTTCCAGAGATGGAACTTTATAATTGTTTATAGCGGCCTTATCAAGACCGCGCATTTGATCTGCTGTTACTAACTTCATTTATTTATTCTTTCTGGTAGGTTAAGGATGCAGTATATATATTTATTATATCAATATATGATGGCATATATTCTTTCTATTGGCAATGCTGAAAACAATAGCAGTCATCTGAATTTTTTGTGAATTTCAGGGCGGCTTCAGCCTAGTTGGTGTCTGTCCAGAAATGAGGTTTTTCGAAGTCTGCGCTTATCTGTTTGAGATCAGGTAAGCGAGTTTACGAGACTCCGAGGACTGCGAAAAAAATAAGCACAGGCATATGTCTGATATTCCGAGTATTATTTTTTTCGTATGACGCTGTGATCGGACAGGTAAGCGAGCCTGCGAGACTCCGAAAAGGCCATTTATGGACGGGGCACTGGTTGGGAAACATGCGACACAATCCTTTTACAATAGATTTTTCATGACAGTTCAAGAGAGTAATAAAAAAACTGCCGCAAAAAAAAACAGGGGGCATGAGGCAGGCCCACTGTCTTCTGATTTTCTTAAATCTGTTGCGAAACATCCCGGCGTATATCTCATGATGAACCGCCGGAAACAGATACTTTATGTCGGCAAGGCTAAAGATCTGCGAAAAAGACTGTCCTCTTATCAGAGATCAAATTCTGCAGCTTCTCCGAAGACAATTTTACTGCTCAACAAGGTCGCCTCAATTGATACCATTCTCACTCACACTGAAAAGGAAGCTTTCATACTTGAGTCGTCATTAATAAAGAAGCACAGGCCAAGATTCAATATAGAACTGAAGGATGACAAAAGTTATCCCCGCATTAAAGTCACGCTGGGTGAGGAGTGGCCCAGGGTTTATAAGACCCGCCGTCGCCTGAAAGATGGCAGCAGGTATTTTGGGCCGTATTCTTCTGCCGGAGCCATGCGTAATACGCTCAATCTCATAAACCGGATGTTTCCGTTGCGCAGATGCAAAGGCAGGAATGTAAAGAAAAGGACGCGGCCCTGCCTGAATTACCAGATGGGCCGTTGTTTGGCTCCCTGCAGTGGGAAGGTGGATAAAAAACAGTATCGCAGGATTTTGAATAAAGTTCTTCTGGTTCTGGAGGGCAGGAACAGGCAATTAGGTGATCAACTGAAAACTGATATGCAGAAGGCGTCAAAAAACATGGATTTTGAAATGGCTGCCATTTTTCGTGATCAACTGCAGGCCCTGAATAAAACACTGGAAAAGCAGGTAGTGGTAAGCAACAGGGATCAGGATCAGGATGTTTTTGGTTTTGTGAGGAAGGGTGTCGGGGTTGGTATAGCGGTTATTAATGTCAGGCAGGGAATGGTATTGGGCAAACAGGAGTATTTTCTGCTGGACCCCATCGGTGATGACAGTGAGGTGCTGGGTGAAGTTCTGCGCCAGTTCTATGGCCGGGAACAGTCAATACCGGATGAGTTATTGCTGCCATTTCAGGTGGCGGATATTCTTTCTCTTTCTGAGTGGTTGACGGAGATGCGGGGCAGGGGAGTAGACTTGCGGATTCCAAAACGCGGCAAAGGGCTAAAATTGCTGCAGATGGCGGAAGCAAACGCTCAGCAGATTCATATTGACCGGGAAAACAGGGAGAAAAGCTGGCATGAGATGGCAAAGAACCTGCAGGCTAAACTGAATATGCAGCGTTTCCCGGCAAGAGTTGAATGTCTGGATATATCCAATATAGGTGGCAAGCAACCCGTCGGTTCACTTGTCTGCGTTGTTGAGGGCGAAAAAGCATTGAAAGAATACAGACATTATTCTATCAATACCGCACATGAACCTGATGATTACCGTATGATGAGCGAGGTGTTGACAAGACGTTTTAAAACAGGACGAAAAGGGGATGTCCTCCCTGATCTCCTGGTTGTCGATGGGGGAAAAGGACATCTTAATGTGGCCAGAAATGTTCTCAGAAATACAGGCTTGCAGGATCAGGTTGAACTGGTGAGTATTGCTAAAGATAAAGAGAATAAAACGGACAAGATATACCGGCCGGACAGGAAAAACCCGCTTAGTCTGCAGCGCCATTCGCCTGTGCTTTTTTTTCTGATGCAGATACGAGATGAGTCACATCGGTTTGGTATTGCATTCCACCGGCGTTTACGCCACAAGAGCACGCTCGCTTCAGAACTGGATAATGTTCCCGGTATCGGCCCTACACGAAAGAAAGCCCTGCTGAAGACCATGGGCAGTCTGGCAGTTGTAAAAAAGGCAGGCAGGAAAGAACTGGCAGCTGTCCGTGGCATTGGTTCGGAACTGGCAGATCAGTTGTGGAATTTTTTTCATGTAGAGAAGAAAAAATAAACAGATCTCTTAGAAGGGATTGTTCAGGTGATCTTAAAAGGGTAGTAGATCAAACAGTTAGAGAAGTAAGTATTGTTAGTTTTCATTAAGTTAAAAGCGTAACAGATAATATATTGGGTTGATCATAATGGATAAGTTCAAAATAGTTGTATTTGAAGAAAATGGTTCAGGAGAAAAAAAGATCCAGGGAATAACCCAACATGGGACTGGGGTGGATATTGTCAAAATATACAATATCGAGGAAGCTTTGCCTGAAGTTGTGGATGACCCTGAAACGTTCATCCCGAAAGATTTTCATGCTGATCTTGTTCTTGATTTTTTGAAGCACCTTGATCTGTCAGAGTATCTCGCTCAGGTGTGCAAAGAGAAGAAAATTCCTGTTGTCGCCTCTGGGAAGAAACATGCGGACGCTCTTACACCGTTTACCTGATGCGGACTTGGCCGCCTGCAGGCTGCAGGCTTATATGGGGAACAATTTGGTCTGCCGGAATTTAAGATTGAAGTTGAGGCGGATAGAATCAAAAGCATAGCAGTTAAAAGAGGTGCACCGTGTGGGGCAACATGGGATGTTCTCGCCAGGGTTATAGGGTTGCCGGTTCAGGAGGCTATCACAACCCTGGCACGGGAAGTTCAGTATATCTGCTATGCTGACCCAAGTAGTTTTGATCCAATATCAGGCAAAAGTCCATTGCATTATGCCGGTGATGTGCACGCCGCCGCACTGAAGAAAGCTCTGTCAGAAAAAGGTTCCTGAGAACCCCGCATCTTGTTTCCCCTAAATATAGCCTTACTATATCGTACATGAATATGAAGGATAGCATATTTAGTAAAACCCGATTGATGTTTGTTTCACCCTGGTTACTGGCAGCGGCCATAGGTCTGCTCTCCCTGATTATCTTTATTTTTGCCGCCAACAATATCAAGCGTGAAAGGAGTATGCTTTCAGAGGGCCTGTTTCGAAAAGGCGATGCTATAATACGATTTGTCGAGGCCGGCATGCGTGCCTCAATGATGACAAGCATGATGGGTGGCATGATGGGTGGTATGATGGGCCTGAATGTGCCTTCTGTTGAGGGAATTGCCCAGACGCAGAGGTTGATCGAACAGGCTTCTGAATCGCCTGATATTCATTATATTGCTGTCATAGATGTTTCCGGGAAGGTTCTTGTCCACAGCAATCCGGAGGAAATCGGCAATAATATCAGCAGGGATATGAATATTTTAGTTAAGGCTTATACTGGAGGAGCATTCCACATAATAAAACAGCCCGGTTTAAATCAGAAGTTTTTTGAGGTGCTGAGCCCCTTCAGGCCTTTCAAAGCCGGAGGAGGATTAAAGAGATGGCAGGAGCAGTTCAGGAAGCAGCATTCGACCAAGACGGATGTATCGCCCCAGGGAGATACCCCCCCTGACAGCCGGCATCAGTCATCGCTTGGATCAGAGACACACCCTCAATTTATTCTGGTGGGACTGGATATGACGGAGTTGGAGAATACGATCAGGAGATATCGTGTCCAGATGATATTTATGTCATTGACCCTTCTTCTGGTCGGTCTGGGAGGTTGGATATCACTTATGGCTGCCCAGGGCTACAGTATTTCCCAGGAAACCCTGAAAAGGATGCGGGCCTTTACCGGTCTATTGATATCAAAATTGCCGGTCGGCATCATAGCTACGGATCATGAGAATAAGATAAGAACCTTTAACAGTACAGCCGCAGCTATGACCGGCATAAGTTTGGAAACGGTCCAGAATGGTGAGCCTGAGGCTGTGCTGCCCCCGGAAGTTTCCAGATTTTTTCCTTTACATGAAAACAGTGACGAGATTACTGATCGTGATGTGAGTTTGGCCGGTGGTGATAATGTTCACTATTCTCTCCATTTGAGTTCATTGCCGGTATATAATCAGGACTCAAATTTTATTGGGCGGGTGTTGCTCATGTATGATTTGTCAGAACTCAAGAGACTGGAAAAGGAGATCCAGCGGCATGACCGCCTGGTGGCCCTTGGAAAAATGGCGGCAGGTGTTGCCCATGAGGTCAGAAATCCTCTCAGTTCAATCAAGGGTTTCGCAACTTTACTGGGGTCTAAATTCAAGGACGGCAGCCAGGAACATGAAGCTGCAGATCTCTTGGTATATGAAGCAGAGCGGTTGAACAGAAGCATTACTGAACTATTAAATTATGCCCGGCCAACGACCCTGAAAAAAGAACGGATAAACCTCGGAGATCTGGTCGCTTCATCATTGAAGTTGATCAGTAGTGATGCCCTGGCTTTGGGAGTAAAAACCTCCCTGGAAATAGATCCGGATATTCCCAGTATTGACGTAGACCGGGATAGAATAAATCAGGTATTGCTCAATCTCTATCTCAACGGTTTGCAGGCCTTTGAGGCATCCAGCCTCGAAAAAGAATTAAAGGTGTCTGTGCATTCGGATGCTGCAGGGGGGGCTATCAGGATAGAGGTTCAGGATAACGGCAAGGGTATTTCGCAAGAGAATATTGATAAAGTTCTGGATCCTTATTTTACTACGAAGCCGGAAGGAACCGGTTTGGGCCTGGCATTAGCCTACAAGATTATTGATGAACATAACGGGACCATCCGGTTTAAGAGTACCGAGGGGCAGGGAACTGCAGTTTCGGTTACAATTCCCGTGCAGCAGGATTCTTGAATTGTGTCAAGGAAATGTCTTTAAAAAATCAAATCTCTATACATACCATTGACCTTTCAACATTACTGCGGACGGAAACCATGGGAATACTCCTGGGTAAGGTCGCAGAACCTGGCGATATCATAACCCTTGCAGGAACTCTTGGAGCCGGGAAAACAGCTTTGACCCAGGCCATTGGCCGCGGGCTTGGTTTAGACCCACGTATATACATTACCAGCCCGACATTCAGTCTTTTGCACGAATATCAGGGCAGGATACCTTTGTATCACCTGGATCTCTACCGGCTTGGCTCTGAAGAAGAGATCGAATCACTGGGGTTCCCTGAATATTTCTACGGTCACGGATTGACGGTTATAGAGTGGCCGGAAAGGCTTGGGAACCTGATGCCTGTAGAAAGGTTGCATATTGAACTCGTCATATCCGGAGAAATTTCCCGCACCGCCCATCTCTATGCCCATGGAAAATTTTGGCAAAAAAAAGTGGCCGATATAGTCTCCATGGTGTAAATAGATTCCTTTCTGATGTAAAATCATATACCACATTGTGGCATATGAGCCTGTAGTTTCCGTTACTCCAACATTATTTGGACGGATTATTTTAATAAATTACCATGAGATAGATATACAATTTGCGGGGAGAATAACCATGGAGCAAAAGCCGATACGTTTAGAAGACTGTTACAAAACATATACCTATGATCAGGATAAGGTATTTACACCTGTTGAGACTGTAAAACGCTTTAAGAAGCGTCTCGAAGAAGTGGATTTAGAAATTTTAAAGGAAGTCAGGCGCATTGATAACGGGCGGCTTGATATCCCAATTTATTTCAGTATCACCGGGAAAGATGCCAGAGACGTCATAGGCAACAAAAAACAGATGGGAAAGGGCATCACTCCGGAACAATCCCAGGCAAGTGCCTGCATGGAACTGGGTGAGAGGTTCAGTTTTTTCAGTTTCATGAAAAATCCTGATAATTTTATTGTTGACACCTATCCGAATTTGAAGGCCGCCGGCTATAATCTGATGCCTGTAAAAAGGCTGCTGCAGTCAGTTCATGATGAGACCATGGAAGAGGAAATGCTTGAAAAGCTTCTAGCGGATATTCCTATCAGATGGACATGGGCAACCAACCTCAATAAAGAGGAAGAGGTCTTAATTCCGTTTTCCTGGTTTTATGCCATTAATGAATTTAATGGCCCCTCTAACGGCAACTCTTATGAGGAGTCAATCTCCCAGGGCATATGTGAGATAATTGAACGCCATGTCTGTTCGGTCGTAAGCCATGAAAAGAGATCTGTGCCCCGTATTAGGCTCGAGTCCGCCAGGGATCCTGTTTCACGGGAACTTATAGAGAAGTTCACCAGAAATGGTATTGAGGTCTACATTAACGACTTTAGTCTCGATACAGGAGTGCCGACAATCAGTGCTCTCTGTATTGACCCTTCCACATTTCCGGTTATGAGTGAGATCGTCTGGACTGCCGGCACTACCCCTAACCCTGAAAAGGCCCTGATCCGGGCTCTCACAGAAGTCGCCCAGCTTGCAGGAGACTTCAACACCCATGCAAACTATGTGGCCAGCGGTCTGCCAAAACCGTTATCCATGCAGGAGATAAATTATCTCATGAGCGGGCCTGAGATTGACCTGCAGGATCTCCCTGACCTTACCGACAATAATATGAAGATTGAGGTTGAGAGGTGTTTAACTGCCCTGGAAAAGCTTGATATGGAGGTTTTTATTGTCAACACCATGCATCCGGAGTTGAAAATGACCTCGATATATACAATTATCCCGGGCGCTCATTTCCGGGAGAGGGCCACAAGCAGGAATGCAGGTCTGTTTGCCGCAAAACTCATGGCTGAATTGGTCGAAGATCCGATTGAGTCCAATTCCCATCTGCTCAATATGCAGAAACTGCTGCCCGATGCCTACTACATCGAATTCTACCTGGGTCGCAACCTTTTGGCTCTTGACCGTCAGGATGAAGCCCTGGCCCATTTTAATAAAGCCCTTGAAATGAATCCCAGTGATGAGGATCTACCCTATATTTATTCCTATTTAGGCAACTGCCTCAAGGATCTTGAGCAGTACCGGGAGGCTATTGTGATTCTTGAAAAAGGTGCTGAAATTGATAGCACCAGGCCTGATATCCATAATCTGCTGGGCTTTTGTCATTTTAAGCTGGAGGAATATGAAAATGCCGTTTCCCACTTCAGCAAGACCATTGAGTTAAATCCATCTTCGGCAATTGATTACGCCAACCTGGGGGTTAACTATCGCAGGCTTGAGAGAAAGGAGGAAGCCATCAAGTATTTTGAGCTTGCTTTATCACTTGACCCGAGTATTGAGTTTGCCAGGGATAACCTTGTACAGCTCACTGGCGTGGTCTCATAAAATTACAGTTGCGGTCGCAGCTTTCCTCTATTTAAAGCTGTGGCCGTTTTACTGCCTTCCAATTGCAAATTGTCGTAATTCAGAGTATTTATACCCCAAATTGCCGGCTTTTTTTTGCATTATTCTGTTGTAATTTTTGTTGTACATGCTGCGGTTGTTGTATGATAGCGGAGTGGAGCTTTGGCAGCAGAGAGAAGTATTCCATAAAATTAAATATTCTCACTGCAGTGAAGTGGGTTTTTTAGAAATAGCGCAGGTAAAGCATGAAACCACTCTCCATTGTTGCCTACTTTGACGGACGCTTGGGGCATGAAAAGCAGACCCAGGGGATTTTGGATGCCTTGGCTGACATGACTCCAATCGAGGTTTATTCCATAAAGGTTTCCGTGGCTCCTGTAGTATATGTAAAAAATTGGCTAACCTACCTCTCGCCAATTCTACTCGGGGTCAAACAGGGAAGGATTTTACATTCTGTTGATCTTATTATAGGCACCGGAACTCATACCCATATTCCAATGCTGTTGAATAAAAAGTCGCAAATCGATTTTTCAGGAAAGCAAGTGCGGGTTATTACCTGCATGACCCCTGAAACCTTGCTTCGGAAAAAATTTGACCTGTGCTGCATACCCATGCATGATCAGCCGGCATCAGAAGCCAATGTATTTGTTACACAGGGACCTCCCAATACTGTAAAGTTTGAGGGAAGGCAGCAGAGTGACAGAGGGCTGATTCTCGTAGGAGGTTTAGATACAAAAAGCCATGTCTGGAAATCCGCTGAGGTCGTTGAGCAGATTCGAATTATTATTGATAAAGACCGAGCCATACACTGGACAGTATCATCTTCACCACGCACCCCTGAAGAAACCTGCAGAAGCCTTGAAGATATGGCCGGCATCATGCAGCAGCTTTCTTTTTTCAGATCAAAGGATACGCCCGCCGGTTGGGTGGAAGATCAATATGCGAGTAATGGTACTGTCTGGGTGACGGCCGACTCCATTTCCATGGTATATGAAGCCCTGACAGCAGGTTGTTCAGTTGGGGTCTTGCAAGTGGAGTGGTTACGCCAGGACAATAAGTTTAATAAAAGTCTTCAGTTTTTAACCGAAAAAGAAATGATCGTTGACTTTGATGCCTGGCAGGAAGGAGCATCAATGCCAACACTAAAAGATAAACAGCTTAATGAGTCATTACGCTGCGCCCGGGAGATTTTAAGAAGATGGTGGCCAGACCGCTCACTGTAGTCCCTGTGCTTTTCGGACGATATGAAGGCCCCATGGAGCAGAAAATAATTGTACCGGGTAAATACCTGGCATGGCTTGAGTTTGAAATGTCGAGGGGCCAATGATGAGAATCATGCATATACTTCCCGAATTAGAGGAGGGCGGTGTTGAGCGTCATGTTCTTATGTTGTCCGGTCAACAGAAAGAAGATGGGCATGAAGTCAATGTTGTTTCGGCGGGCGGGAAACTGGTCTCACAATTGGTCAAAGGAGTTTTTCATGTCCGCTTCCCTGTTCACAGTAAGAATCCTCTTGTGGGAATCTACTGTGCTGTCCGGCTGGCCTCGTTGGTCAGGAAAAATAAAATAGATATTATTCATGCCCATTCCAGAGTTCCTGCCTGGATTGCAATGTTTACCAGCAAATTTTCCGGTAAACCATATATTGTAACGGCGCACGCTTATTTCAGTACTCAGGCTAAATGGATATATATCCCATACCGACAGGCAAATACGGTAATTTGTGTAAGCAAATCAGTACAAAGCGGGATGAAAAACTGTTTTGCAGAAAATACTGTTGTAATACGTAATGGCTTACCTGCTGTAAAAACCACATGGAAAGGGTCTGGCTGTTTAAGGGTAAATTTCCTTTTTGTGGGAAGATTGACTCAATTAAAGGGGTTGCAGGACATTTTAAAAATTGCACCATCAATACAAGGCAGCTGGAAGATCGATGTTCTAGGTGATGGGCCTTTACGTGGTGAACTTGAAGAAATGGTAAAATCACTCAGGTTGGAAGAAAAGGTGATTTTTCATGGTTTTCAAGATGACCCTGATTTATGGATGGAGACGAGTGATTGCCTTCTTTTTCCTTCGTACATTGAGGGTATGCCTTTAACTTTGGCGCGGGCAATTCAAATAGGAATTCCTGTAATTGCCTCTGATATTGAGCCGATCAGGGAAATGGCCCTTGGAAAAAATGGGCTTGTAAAGCCTGGAGACCTGGTTTTTTGGAAAAATGCCATCGAAAGATTTTTTGTAACGAAACAATCTCCTGCAGAATTTGATAAAAATGCTATTCCTACAATTCTTCAAATGACTCAAGAAGTGCAATCAGTATATGAGTCTGCAATTTCCCCTGAGGATGGATAACATTGAAGATACTTCATTATGTTGATGAAAATAATTTAACCTGGGCAAGACCGTGGCTGCAGTTGATAAAATATCTCGAAGATAAAGGGCTGCAAAATCATATTTTATGCAGGCCTGGTGGATCATTAGACAAGCACGTTATAGAAAATAACATTGGCCTGTCAACATATAAGCCTTTGATATCGTCACTCCCCCATTTATGTCCGGGGGTTTCCGCTATAATTAAGGAAACAAGACCTGATATTATTCATACCCGTCTTTCCTCAGCTGCCATGATCGGAGGATATTGGGGCAAGCGAATGGGCGTCCCTGTTGTATCAACCATTGATAAATACCCGAAGAAAAAATATTACCTTGACAGCGACAAGCTTATTCCATGTTCATCGGCTGTTGCTTCTCATATGCAAAGTTTGGGATTTGCAGAATCTGATATGGAATTGATATTTAATCCGGTTAATGTGGACGAGTATCGCAGAGACCTTCAAAAGCGGAAACAGTTCCGGGATACCAATGGTATTCAGGAAACAGACCTTGTTGTTTTGGGTGCAGGGAGGCTTGTTGACTGGAAAGGATTTGATACGCTTTTAGGTGCGTGTTCAGTGATTAGTGAAAATTCTGATTCCACCCGGAGCTGGAAACTATGGCTGGCAGGGGATGGCCCGGAAAGACAAAATCTGGAATCGTATGTTAAATCGAAGTCCAACCTGGGATCAAAGGTCAGATTCTGGGGCTTTGTTGATGATATACGACCATTGATGTGGGCCTCAGACCTATTTGTTCTCCCTTCTCATAATGAACCATTCGGCTTAGTGTTACTCGAGGCTATGGCTTGCGGCCTGCCGGTGATAACAACTTCATCTGGAGGTCCACTTGATATAGTATCAAAGGACACAGGTTGGCTTTTTAAAGCGGGAGATGTGCATGCATTAGCCAAAAGGCTAACCAAAGTCCTTCAGATTGATGACCTCAGTTATTATTCTGAAATGGCCAAGGTAAAAGCTGATAACTTTTCAGTTCAAAAGATAGGGGACCAGACTATCAGGTTTTATGAAACTGTTATTTGAGAAAGGGACAATATAAGCTGACAATTTCATATGTTTTTTATTTTTAGACTAATGAACAGGAAATAAATTAGGTGAATATATGATAATCAATATACCCATTTCATGGGGTGAACTTATAGACAAAATTACAATTCTTGAGATAAAGATGGATCGCATCAAGGATGTTAAAAAACTTGAGAATATAAAGAAAGAACTGCAGGCCCTGAGACTGATTTTTGATCAGGGTTGTTCTGAACCGGAAATGGTAGAGCAATTGAAGGCTGAACTCCGAGCAGTAAACGAAAAATTATGGGAGATTGAAGATGATATCCGCAGATGTGAAAAAGCAAAAGACTTCAGTCAACGGTTTATAGACCTGGCCCGGGCTGTATATATAAATAATGATCAAAGAGCAGCCCTCAAAAGGGAGATTAATACAGTTTTGAAATCAGAATTATTCGAAGAAAAATCCTATGAGGATTACAGTTGAAATGGAGGGCAAAAAAAATATCCTCATAATCAAACTGGGGGCCTTTGGCGATATTATAATGGCTGAAGGGGCCATACATGATATTCGTAATAATTTTAAAGATGATCATATCTCGGTTCTAACATCTCCTGCCTACAAAAAGATTTTTGAACGCTGCCCCTGGGTGGATACAGTCCTGCTGACCCGAGAGATCCCCGCTGGCGTCTGGACTATGATGCGCAAGCTGAACCGCAGAATAGGCTTTGACGACTTTGATGTCATCTTTGATCTTCAAAGGGCTAACCGTACTTCATTTTATTACCGCTGGTTTGTGAAAAAGGCTTCATGGTCAGGGATGGCTGCGGGTTGTGACCTGCCTTACTCGTACCACCTTCAAGGAGATTTCGGTTTTAGAAGAATTTGCCATCCAACTCAAATCTGCAGGCCTCTCGGTGGAACATACCTTATCACCGGAGCCAACGTGGTTTATTGAGGATGTTGCTGAAATTCTTCATGAAGCAAAAGTCTCCGATCGTTATGTGGTCCTGCTTGCTGGTGCCTCAGCCAGACGTACTGAAAAGTGTTGGCCATATTATGACAAGTTGGCCGAAAAGCTTATTGGTAAAGGAATATGTGTTCTAACAGTCCCCGGGCCGGATGATTTTGACCTTTGCAGGACTATTCCCGGCATTATGCTCACCGGGCCCCATAAGTATCTTAATTTTTTCCAACTTGCCGGGGTGCTGCAGAAGGCAGCATATGTTGTTGGGAACGATTCAGGGCCAAGTCATTTAGCATCACACCTTGGCGTGCCCGGACTTGCCTTGTTCAGTGGTCATGTGCCGGCATATCGGACAGGGATAGAGCGGGATAATTTCATATATATTGAAGCAGAGAAAATGGATCTGATCCCTGTTGAGAGAGTTTATGGTGAAATTCAAAAGACAATCAATAAATTAACACCATAGAATCCTTAAGAAACTTAGGAATAAAAAATATGCATATCCTTTTTGTTGCAGATGGAAACCTTAAGCAGCGTGGTGCACGGTATCACTTTACCTATCGAAGGTTGGTAAATGGTTTTATCCGAAATGGCCATAATGTATATTTTCTGAGTGATACCGACACTGCAAGGGGTGGCAATATTTTTCGTTCATCAAAGCTGGGATGGAGCTATTGTAATAATGTTTTTATAGATACCTGCTATAACTTTAAACCTGCCTTGATAGTTCTTGGTAAAGCTGACACCCATCCAGTCTGAATCACTCAGCAAAGTAAAGTCTTTTCTGCCAGATGTGAAAATAGTGCAATATAACGTTGATGCGTTGTTCAGTCGACATAACATTAATATGTTGAAAAGAAACTTGTCGTATATGGATGCTACTTTTGTTACTACGGCAGGGAGTATTTTAAAGGGTCTTAGTCTCTCAAATGGAGTTGTAAGTTTTATTCCCAATCCCGTTGATAAATCCATAGACTATCCAAGATGTCATGAACGGAGTGATCAAAAGCATGATGTGTTCTGGTCAATGAGAAAAATTGAGAAAGCCAGAGAACATGAGGAGAATCCACGCATCGAATTCCCATTATTTTTGGAAAAAAGTGACAAAATAACAATTGATTATTACGGCATGAACGGGAAAGCCGGAGTTATGGAATGCTGATCTATTATCAAGCTATTGAAAATGCAAAAATGGGCTCTAAATCTCAGTCATTCCTGATTTAGGGAAGAGATAATCTCCACGATCAAACAACTGATGATGAATTGTATCTTTATTCTTCAGACCGCATTTCACATTATATGGGAAGTGGATTGTTGACTTTGAGTACCAGGGAAAACAAACTTGAAGAACTGTTTGAGGAAGACAAAGAAATGGTCTTTTTTTCTTCAAAAGAGGAGCTCCTTGAAAAGGCCATCTATTACAAGAAACAATGATGCTAAACGGCGAGGAAATTGCAAAACACGGGTGGGAAAAATCTCATAACTGTTTTAATGAACGGCTTGTTGCAAAGTATATGATTGAAGTAGCATTCCGGCTGCCGTTGTCAGAAGATTATATGTGGCCGACTGAAACGTATTGAACAGATAGCGAACGAAGTGAGACTTCGGAATATAGCCGGCTGGAATTTTCAGATATTAATATGAAGTTTACTATTCATTTAATAGATTTCAGAAAAAGGATAATTTGCCGGCAGCAGAATCCATCACTGCCTCCATTCCAACAGGCAAGGTCAGGTTTCGGCGGCTGTGTCCAGTTGGGAAATTTGCCCAGATCGGAATATCCCTGTCTCTCAAGAGTTCAACCATCCTTCCTTGAACAGTCTTTCGGAGCTTTGCGCTTTCTTTTTTCTCATCATCAGTAAATGTGCCCAGGATAAGACCTTGCAGCTTTTGTAAGCGGTTTGCCTGGTGTAAATGGGTGAGAAGTCGGTCCAAACGGTATTGGGATTCTCCAGTATCCTCGATAAAAAGAATTGCATCATTCCATGGACTTTCATATGGGGTGCCAATCATGTGAACCAGGGTTGTGAGGTTCCCTCCAATCAAAACACCTTGCGCCTTTCCACCTTTTAAGACCTTCACCTTGGAAGGTTTTATGAGGACTGGTGTTTTATCTGCGAGTACATCAAAAAAATGCTTTTGTTTGATTGCTTTGTCTATACTGGCAAGGGTTGTTACCACGGGGCCATGAAAGGTGACAAGTCCGGTTTTTTGATGGATTGCGTTTAAAAGCACTGTCAGATCACTGAAGCCAATAAGGATTTTCGGGTGATTCCCGTATCTGCTTCATGTCGATCATCTCGATCATTCGAAGGCAGCCGTATCCACCCGTGCTGCTACCAGTGCCTTTACCTCCAGATCGGACCATAGCGGTTGAATTCATCTGCCCGTTCCTGATCTGAACCTGCAAGATAACCTTTGGAATTCAGTAGCTTTTGATTGAATTTTACTTTAAAACCTTTTTTCTCAAGGAGATGCACACCGGCAGTAAAGTTGTCTTTGTCAATGAGTGGTCCTGCAGGGGCCACCAGACCGATTGTGTCCCCTTTTTTTATCGGAGGAGGATAAACAGACTGAGGCATTCTTTTTTGTGCTGTCTTTTTATTTGTTTTTTTCATACAGAAGATAGAGACCTTTAAGGGTCAACATTGGATCAACGATCTGGATGGATTCGGTATAGGCACTAATCAGTTCAGACATACCTCCAGTAGCAATTACCTGTGGAGTTTCCGTAAATTCTGCCGAGAGTTTTTTTATCAGGCCATCCACCATGGCACCATACCCAAAAAGAAGGCCTGATTTAATGGCATCAACTGTATTTGCGCCTATTGCCTTTTGAGGCGGGCTGGAGATATCAACTCTGGGTAATTTGGCAGTACGGTTGGCAAGTGCATCGAGTGAAATATTCATGCCGGGCATGATGGCACCACCCAGGTATTCCCCCTTGGCAGATATACAGTCAAAGGTTATGGCTGTGCCGAAGTCAACCACAATGGTGCTTTTGCCATTTTGCTCGAATGCTGCCACTGCATTGACTATCCTGTCCGCACCAACTTCCGCCGGATTATCTGTTACTATTTTTATGCCTGATTTAAGAGTAGGGCTATTAACGAGCAGGGGAGTACACCCGGTATATTTAGAAGAAAATTCCTGCCAGGCCTGCTGTTGGGTCGGAACTACGCTGGCAATTATTACTCCGGAAATATCCTTGAAATGGATATCCTGCATGGTAAAGAGTGGGAGAAAACGTGCTGCCAGTTCATCGGCAGTTTTCTCCCTATCAGTTTTCAGCCGCCAGTGACAGATCAGAGAACTTTGTTTATATATACCGCAAACTGTTTGTGAGTTGCCGACGTCGATGGCTAGAAGCATAATTTTTTCAGTTGAATTAGATTTATAAGTGTTTCAAAACTACCAGTGTATATGCTTTATTTTGATATAGATTTTTTCAAATTCCCTTTGTAATCCATAGAGTGGTTTTCGGAACTTCAGAGTCTGCCTGCACATAATTTCCCCTTCTGGGGGATTTGTTTTTATACTTCCCTCACGTTTGGTGATTTCCCGTTCTAACATGGCAAAAAGGTTATGCTCTTCAAGCACACGCCTTCTGGCTTCAATTATATAAGGCAACCTGTCGTCATATTCATTGTTCGCAAGTGTACTGCGAATGATTTCAACAGTCCTGTCAAGATTATTTATATCAATGGGAATAAAACTCTCGCGGGGAAAATATTCATCAGCATTTGGGCAGCCATGATAAAAAGGAAGGGTATAACCAAGAAATGCATCGGGGAGTTTTTCTGTCATATGATGCTGAAAAACATGATTTTCGACAGTGACGTGATACCGGTATGAATCCAAAGCCTCTGCTTTGTCATTCATTGTGTTAATACCATGACCAAATATATCCAATTCGGGAATGTGAGCTTTTAGCTTATTCGTAAAGTGATACCGTTTGTAATGCATGGTGAGTCTGCCCTGTCTGCTGGAACATACGGTCGAAATGGTTTTGGTTTTAGTAATAGGGGGGATTTGATTTATCTCGTCATATGTCAACCTATGCCTTTTGTCCTTGAATCTTGGAGCTCCATAGTACCAGATGAGGCCTGGTTGGGTAAAAATGGCATTTGGATGTTTAATGGCCCAGGGTTCCTGGCTTGTAATTATAAAACCAAATTGACGGAGAAAATATGACCCATAAACCGTTATAGAGGAGGGTTCTCCAGTGATAAGGATGGTCTTTTCACGTGGACAATGCAACTTTTCAACACTCATTGATTCCAATTCGCGCGGTAAATCGTGATATACGACGAGCCAGTCGTATTCCTGAGCATCGGCATCAAAGAGAAAACGGCAATCACCCCATTGGGTATTATCTCCTGGAAGTTGGCGCGAATAACGTGATTTGTCACTAACTTTGCGTGGCAGGCCCTTAGCCATAAATTTAACAATTATTGGCCTGTTTTTGTTGGTTGACTGACTTTGAGTCAATATGGAGCCCGATTCTAACATAATCGTATATTCAAAAAAAATTAGTTCCAGAGCAGTTGCCAAGGTTTGCCGGTGAAAATTTTATATGCTATGAATTACCTGCTGAATAGTTCATGATAAACTCATCAAGAAGGGATTCTTGAGCAGGGGAGAGAGGACCGAATTGCAGGGAGCATTGACGCTCTTGAATAATGCTGAATGATATCTGGTTGTTTACTTTGAAGTCGCGAAAGTTTTCAATCGGGATACTGGTCATGAAGAACTTGCTGTTGACAAGGACATCGATTTCCTTAGCTTCCCCCAGCCAATCCTTCTGGTCTATATAACGAACTGCCATGCCGCCTTTGCTGATATTCACAATCCTTGCAACCTGTGGATGAGATTTTTTGGGAACAGCAATGACCAGGTTTAAAACCTGGTAGCGGTGGTGTTTTCTTCGTTCTGTATGAGGAGAATTATACTCCATGTGAAAACCCCTTTATTGTTATGTTGCTCAACTATAATTAGGTATATATAAAACTATAATGATATATTTTGCAAAATAAAGTGTTCAATACAAACTGTACTTGACCAAACGCCCGTCCAGGCCGCCACTTATAAGAACTTTTTTCCAGGCCGGCTTAAGGCCTATGCTTTTTATCAACTCACGATTACCGAAATACAGATAAGCTTCTCCGCCCTTACAACGTTGTTTCAAAAAGTCGCCGAGTTGTTTCATGAAATCCTTGATTTCAGCATCTGTATCCATACGTATGCCATAGGGTGGATTACAGACAATAACGTAGTTCTTGAGAGATTTGATATTTTGAAAGGGCTTTACAGTGAGTGCGATATTTTTTCCTTGAGGAAAATTTGTCGAATTTGTTCTTGCAGCTTCTACTGCCTCTCCTGACTTGTCACTGCCACTGATAAGGCCGAGGGGAAGGTCTCGAATGCGGCTGTCTGCTTCCTGTTTTACTGAAGTCCATATCTTTGCATCAAAGTCAGGCAGTGCTTCAAAACCAAATTTCTTTCGTAACAACCCAGCAGGAATTCTGCAGTAATGCATCATAGCCTCACACAACAGAGTGCCTGAGCCGCACATGGGGTCAACCAGCGGTCTACTACCATCCCAGCCGCTCAGACGAATAATGGCAGCAGCAACAATTTCCTGTATGGGAGCCGCTATGGATTGCAAGCGGTACCCCCTTCTGTGCAGAGACCCCCCTGAAGTATCCAGATAGATTGTTGCCTTATTATTCTGAATATACAGGTTGAATAATACATCCGGTGTTTTGGTGTCCACATTTGGCCTTTCCCCTGTATTACTTCTGAATACGTCTACAATTGCATCTTTAAGTCGGAGTGAGGCGTATTGGGAATGGGTTATTTTGCTGTGAGAGACATTGGCCTTGACCGCAAAGGTATCTTTCAGGTCAATAAGAGATGCCCAATCAATCTTGCAGGCAGTTTTATATAAATACTTGGCTGAATGACAGTCAAAAAGGATAAGTGGCGCTAAAACCCTGCTCAGTAAACGTGAACAGTAACTGAGCCTGTAAAGTATAGCCTTGTCAGCTGAAAAGTAAAATCCCCTGTAGCCGGGTTTGATATCATGTGCCCCAAGTTCCTGCAGCTCTTTTCTGCCAAGATCCTCCAGGCCTTCTGCAATCTGGGCAAAGTAGCGGCCGCTTTTCTGGTAGGTGAACATTGTTTTTTTGGCAGGAGTTTTAAGGAGATTATTTCTTCAGCCAGGAGTCCTTCAGGCTTCGTTCCACACGGGGCTGTATTGCGGTCAACAGGTCTTCTCTTTCCAGATATGGGCAGGTATCATCATAGGGAAATCTTCTGCACTGCTTGGGACGGGCCGTATGAACAGAACAACGTTTGATCATCCTGTCGTTGCATTGCAATATACAGGAGCCATCTTCTTTAACCTTGAAGGTGTTTTTGTTTTCCATAAAGCGTTTTCGTACTTCACCGTCTGAGATCGAGAAATGACGTGCAAGCCGGTTTATGTCATCCGAGTCTATCAATAGAACAGACCCCTTGAGCCTGTAACAGCAATATCCGGGACAATAGTTACAGTAATTCATAGTTTTATATTTGATGTATTCGCAAAAAGTTGGGATCAGCCTGAATGTCATTTCGAACGAAGTGAGAAATCTAATAAGTTTCCGGATGTATTATGACGCTTCAAGATTTCTCCCTTTGGTCGAGGTAAGTGACCGAAGGGAGACTCCGAATGACACCTTTTTGAGACTTTTTGCAAGACCATCATGTTCATAAATTTTATTGCATTCCTGGCAGCAGCCCCACTGGAAGCTGTAACATACATAGAGTTATTTTATATAAAATTGTGCAACCTGGATATGTGAGTTTTTGCAGTCCGGGCACCGGCCGGGTTTGGTAAAGCGGGTGCGCTTGTCAAAAACAAAGCCGCAGGTTAGGCATTTATATGGTTTTATCATAAGTTTTTTCTTTTGACGCTGCAGAGAACGCTCAATATGATCTAAATGGCCCACAATCTCCTTTTCCGGCAGACTGACTGCCTGAGAAAGGTCTCGGATGGTAAGTTCTTCAGAACTCAACAGGGTAATTATTTCCTGCCTTATGGTCTGTCTGTCGTCAAAAGGGTTCATGAATCATTCTAAAAATTGAATGGTTGCTACATTTAATATGGATTGCCAGGTCTGTACAGCTTATTATAGTAGATGATCTGTTTGACACAAGACAGTAAAATCATTTCATGGAATTAGCAGGAGGGGAGCATGACAGAGTATATACAGGTCCTGACAACAGTGGAACACAAAGCTGATGCTGAAAAAATAGCTAAAAGTCTTGTAGAGAAAAGATTGGCCGCCTGTGTTCAGATATTAGGCCCCCTGACCAGTTATTTTCCATTGGCAGGGGAAACTGGATTCTGCCGTTGAATACCTTTGCCTGATTAAAAGCAGGGCTGACCTTTTTACAGAGCTGGAAGCCGAGATCACCAGCCAGCATCCATATGAGGTGCCTGAAATACTTGCAACGCCGGTAACAGAGGGCAGCAAAGACTATTTGAACTGGTTGGCGGCTGAACTGGAGGCATGATCCTTAAACATAGCCTTTTGAGATTTTTTTATGGAAAATAACCCAAAAGCTTCCAGGCGGCGACGTCGACCCAAAAAAAAGTTTAAATGTCAATGCTGCCAGAAGGAGCAGATGTTTTGTTGGAGTTGCCTTTGCGGCTTTCAGATTTGTATTCCATGCTTTGAGGAGAACAAGTGGGGCATGACAAACGGCCCAACCTGGATCTGTCCTGACTGCGGTAGAGTTCGAATGATGGAGTAGGGTGGTTTTTTATTTCGGCCCTGAAAATCATATTCTCCGGAGTCTCCTTTCAGTCCCTTACCTGGGCGTACTCAGAGTCTGATGGCTTTACCGGAAGATCTGGTACAAGGAGTACTCCAACACTCCATTACTCCATAAAAATAGGGCAAATCAGGTAAGCGAGCCTGCGAGACTCCGGAGCCATGTTATACGGGGTGTGGATTTTTCACTTCAGGTGATGCATGAGAGGTCCTGTGCCGTGGCCGATCCTTGCAGAAACACTGTTCCTGATAAGGTTGTCCATATACCTGACAGCCTTTCGAAATGCCTCAGAATCATCTCCTGTAAGTAAATGGTAGGCAGTGAACGCTGCAGAGAATGTACAGCCTGTGCCGTGGGTGTTATTGCTTGCTATTCTCGGATGGGAAATCTCTTCACAATCTGCCTGCCGGTTCTTGCCGGGACTCCTTAAGCATAAAATCGGTAATGACGTTCTCTTCAGGCTTAAAGTGTCCACCTGTAATAATTACTGAACGCAATCTTTCATAGTGCTCAAATAATTTTACGGTTGCGTTATGCAGTGTATCTTTTGTGGAGCATTTTTTTTCTGACAACATGGAAAGCTCCGGCACATTTGGTGTTACTACTGTGCAGATAGGGAGTAGTTGCCTGCGTATTGCATCATAACCCTTTGGATTGATCAATTCATGGCCGCTGGAGGATATCAGAACCGGATCATAAATTATTTCTCCAGCATAATCCGTCAATGCGTCACAGATGCTTTCTGCGACCTCGTCTGATCCAATCATGCCGATTTTGATATGGGTGACATTGAGGTCGTTGAGCACATGGACAATCTGTTTCTTGACTAAAGCGGCTTGGACAGGCTGAACGGCAAATACACCCCGGGTATTTTGTGCGGTCAGGCAGCTGATAACCGCTCCTCCATACACGCCAATAACGGTAAAAGTTTTAAGATCAGCCTGAATTCCAGCACCACCGGATGGGTCGGAACCGGCTATTGTAAGTGCAACCTGTTCTGTCTTTTTTATAACTGGCATGATGAAATGAGTAAGATGAATGAGTTCAGTGTAATTGGTTCCTGAACTATAATAAGAAGTTAGCAATGAGTAATTAATTGTAATAAAATCAATCACTTGAAATTTAGAATTTATTCAGTGAACTTCCAGTAAATCCTCGGCAAATTATTTAACTCAACTTATGTGTTTCCTCTTAATTTTTTTGTGTTGATTTGAGGTTTATATACTACGATGCATTCTTAAATATACATGCATTTTTTTTATTCATTGTTATTTTTCAAAAAAAACCAATATAACTTACTTCCAGAAAAACGGAAATGTCTGATAGGTTTTTTAACAATCTGGCAAGTTATATTCAATTTTATGCAAGGTTAAGATGTCCACTGTCCATCTTGAATCTATTTAATTGAATTAAAACTCAACATGTTGGCAAGACATCTGGACTCAACAATCATTCCTAACAAGCTATTCCTTCACAAACTTTTTGACATTTCTCTCCTTCAACCGTAATATATAATTTCACTTTAAACCTTTTGATGAGTTCGACTATGCCAGAATATGGATACTCTAAAACATATGTCAGACCAAACAATAGAGCGGTTTTAATTTGCCCATATTGCGGCCAGTGGCGATCAATCTCAGCTGATCCATTCAGGGGCTATAAACACAAACTAAAAGTTAAGTGTTTTTGTAAAGAAACATTTAAAGTCTTTCTTGAATTCCGTCAAAAAGTTCGCAAAAAAATATTTCTGAGGGGATCCTATATCGATCATTCACAAAAGGGCAGCAGATGTGATATTGTCATCTTAGATATTTCTGTCATTGGCTTGGCATTTTCAAGTCTAGATGCACCCACTTTAAGAATTGATGATGAGCTTGGTGTAGAATTTAGCCTTGATTTTAGGAAAGGAACTGATATTAAAAGAGATGTTATTGTCAAAAATATTCGCCAAAAAAGAGTTGGATGTGAATTTGAACTTTCCGGTGGAGCCTTTGACGATCAACTTGGATATTATGTTAGGTCATAATTTATTGCTTCAATAATATTCCCGATACATTATATCAACTCACCTTTTTTCTTAAATCTACCGTTATAATTTCAATGTTCAACTGTCTGCTGATATGTCTGACAGTGTCAAGTAGAAAAGACCTATCCATTGCCCCCTGTTTTATCGGGGGGTTTTCATTTCATATGCAGGGCATTAGCAGAGGTGAGATCCTGTAACGACGGTTGAGCACGCTGATATTCGCGGGTTGGTTACCGCCTGACATAGGTTCGTCGTGGAGCTGCCTCTGTCTATGAGCTGGAGTTTGGCAATATGCTTATCCAATAGCAGGAACGAGGGTTCTCCTGACCGGGATCCCACCCCTGCCAATACCCTGGATAGTTATTTTATGCTGCCGTCCTTACTTCCTGAGCTATAGCCCACATAAAAGCAGCAAGTTCACGGGCAATAGCTATCACAACCACGTTATTCGGCTTCTTTCTGGCAACCATCTTTCTGTAGCGGGCACACAGCCTTAATTGTGCCTTCCAGGAAATCTGGCAGATACTTTTTGATAAATCCCTCTGTCGTTTTATCAAGGGGGGCGTGACTCGCGCATGGTGCTTGTAGGTCCAGGCACCTTCCACCAGTACTCTGCGGGCATGGCCGTTGCCGGTTTTTGTAATACCGCCCCGCCTGATAGTTTCACCGCTGGAATGCTCCGAAGGAACAAGGCCAAGATATGCCATGAGTTCTTTTGGATTCTGGAAGCGGGAAAGGTCTCCCAGTTCAGCGACTGTGACGGTCGCACAGATCAATGATACTCCCCTCAATGCCTGAAGTGCCCTTACCATGGGAGCCATTCTCCATTCCTCCACAGCCAGCCCGATCTGTTCGCTCAGTCTTGCCACCCGCCCAGTGCACTCATGGGCCGCTTCTATGTATTCCTGAAGAGCTATCTTTTGGGCAGGACACTTCATGCCAACTGACCCTAACCAATTGAAATAGGTTCTGTTCCAATTTGTTTTACCAGGATAAATAAGATTGTATCGTAACAGGAAGCTGTTTAATCGTTGCTTGGCTTTCCGTTCCGCCACTCTTGCGTCATCACGTGCTCGAGCCAGATC
>PVMK01127581.1_pt1 | contig 28919 bp, 25 predicted proteins | sample 1853481 | NCBI WGS metagenome assembly PVMK01 (sample SAMN08533507, study PRJNA380276) | Marine sediment metagenome, whole genome shotgun sequencing project.
AAAAAATATTAACAGGAAAAGATTGATCGATACTTTTTTTAGTCTTGTCAGGATCAAGAGTCCATCAGGTAATGAAAAAGAAATTGTTGAATATGTAAGGAAAATATTATCTGGTCTTGGTCTTAAGGTAGCTGTGGATGATTCCGGAAAAAAATATGGTTCTAATAGTGGTAATCTAATAGCTTTTTTAAAGGGAGATGATCCTGGTATAATTCCAATATTTTTTGGCGCCCACCTTGATACTGTTGCACTTAATGGCGAAGTAATACCATATATTGATGATGGGATCATTAGAAATAAAAACAGTAGATGTATCCTGGGAGGTGATGATAAGGTTGCTGCTGCAGCCATAATAGAGGTAATCAGTTATATTGTAGAAAATAATATTAAAACCGGGGATATTTATGTGATCTTTACTATATCAGAAGAAATTGGAGTTGTTGGAGCAAAACACATTGACATGAGTAGTATAGCTGCAGACTATGGCTTTGTTTTTGATTCACATGGCGATATAGGCACGATTATTAACCAGGCACCTTACCAGAATTCCATCGATGCAGAATTTACCGGTAAGGCTGCACATGCTGGAATCGAACCTGAAAAAGGTATAAATTCGATTAAGGCAGCTGCTATTGCCATTTCAAGCATCCGCTCCGGCCGTCTTGATAATGAGACAACTGCAAATATTGGAAAAATTAATGGCGGAGTTGCCAGAAATATTGTTCCCGAGAATACAAAGATCATTCTGGAAGCAAGGAGCCTTAAAGAGTCCAGGCTGGAAAAAGTAACTGAAGAAATGATCTTTTCACTTAAAAAAGCCTCCGGAGATACCGGGTGTAAGCTGAAATACAAACTTATAAGGGAATATGATGGGTTCAATATTGGGCCTGAGGAGATCCCGCTTAAAATTGCTTTAAATGCTATTAAAGAGCTTGGTATTGATCCGGTTATAGCATCAACCGGTGGTGGAAGCGATATAAATATATTTAATTCCAAAGGGAAAAGAGCCGTTAATTTGAGCTCGGGTATGGAAGATGTACACACAAATTCTGAATATGTTAAGGTAGATCAGCTTGAAAAACTGGCACAATTAATACTGGAAATAAGCATTTCAAAAAAGACTCAGGAACCTGTCCGGGAACTGGACTCAAGCCAGGATCAAGCTCCTGGAGATACTCCAAAATAAAACGGGGGAATAATTTTGAATAAGAAGCTATTTGAGGAAAAAATTGATTCTAAACAGATATTTAGCGGTCAGATAGTAGGGCTTTATTATGACAATGTGAAACTTCCAAATGGTAAAACAGCTACAAGGGAAAAAGTAACACATCCAGGAGCGGTGGGGATAGTCCCGGTTACCGTTGATAATAAAATAATACTTGTAAAGCAATACAGGTATCCGGTTGAAGACATAACTATTGAAATCCCTGCTGGTAAGCTTGACAGCGGTGAGAAGCCATCTATGTGTGCCCGGAGAGAGCTGGAAGAAGAAGTGGGGGCGGTAAACGGAAAATTGATCCATTTATCAACTTTTTATACGACTCCCGGATTCTGCGACGAAGTCCTTCATCTTTATCTGGCCACCGGATTTGAAAGAACTGACAATAATCTTGATGAAGATGAGTTTCTTGAAATAATAGAACCTGGAATTGAAGAAGCTATAAGCTGGATCAATAATGGAAAGATCAAAGATTCGAAGACTATTATAGGAATCCTAATGGCAAGAGATTTTATAAATGGAAAACTTAGAAAAGAAGATAAAAAATAGCAGCTTTCAGGAGAAGTCCATAGGATCTGGTCTTTTAAATAAGAAGAACCAGGATCTTTTCAGGGAAAAGGAAATATTTGAGATACAATCAGAACAGTATTTTGAATATCTACGTTTTGAAAAGTTACTCATGTCAAACAGTATATCCTCATACTTGAGGGACTTTAAAAAATTTAAGCAATATTTAGTATTAAATCCCAAAATATCATTTTTAAAGATCTCGAAACTACAGATCATTGATTTTTTAAAATACCTTTATAGTGATAATTCCGATATTTCTGTTTCAAGGACATTATCTGCTTTGCGTGGATTTTATAAATTTCTTATAAGGCAGCAGGTAATAAACAATAATCCCTGGTCGCAGGTCAAGAATCCGAGAACTTCAAAAAAAATATTGGAGATTTTAGACATAGAAGAAGTAATGGGATTTCTTGATTCTATCCCGGAAAGTACTCCATCAGATCTCAGGGACCGGGCGATGTTTGAAATATTGTATGGCTGCGGATTAAGGGTAAGTGAAATAACTGGTCTGAGGATAAGCAGTATAGATTTTGACCAAAAACTTTTAAGGTTTATAGGGAAGGGCGACAAGGAAAGAATAGTCCCATTGGGTGATGTGGCACTATTATTCCTCAATAAATATATTGATTCTGCCAGAGGTAAAATAGAAAAAGAAAAAAAGACTGATTATTTATTTCTAAATATGAGAGGCGGCAGGCTCTCAAGACAGGGCCTATGGAAAATATTAAAAAAATATGCTTTGAGGGCAGGTATTAAAAAAAACCTTTATCCCCATATATTCAGGCATAGTTTTGCCACACATCTGCTCCAGAGAGGTGCTGACCTTAGAACGGTCCAGAAACTTCTGGGCCACAGCAGTATCTCGACTACTGAAATATACACTAATCTTACAAAAGAGTATCTTAAGGATGCTTATTTTAAATACCATCCGCGTGAGTCATATTAATTGGAATTATATTTGCAAATTTAATATATTTTGTTAAGGTTTATTATCTGAAATAATATAAATTAAGGTGATAATTGATGTTTAATTCGCTCGGGCAATCGATAATAGATTTTTTAATTTCCCTGGTGACCTGGCTTCCGGGTCTGGCACTCGGGGTTATATTACATGAATATGCACATGGATATATTGCATACCGCAATGGTGACCCTACTGCAAAAAGTTATGGAAGGCTTACAATAAATCCAATGGCCCATATAGATCTTTTTGGCAGTATCCTGCTTCCTCTGATCCTATTACTTCTAAATTCAGGAATAGTCTTCGGTTATGCAAAACCTGTCCCGATAAATCCTTCTTATTTCAAGAATTACAGGAAAGGCATCAGGTATACTTCACTTGCAGGTCCTGTCACAAACCTGATAGTAGCTTTTACAATAGGTCTTCTATATGGTTTATTCTTCTATCTTGTAATAAGAATATCCGGGGGACTTATCGATAATGGAAGTATGGGTTTTAGGGTCTTTACTATTTTTAACCAATTATTCATGAACACTATATATATAAATATATTCCTGGCTATTTTTAATTTTATTCCAATACCACCCCTTGATGGCTCGAAGATACTTGCCTCTTTTTTACCATACCAGGCAATGCAGAGGTATCTTTCAATAGGCAGGTTTGGTTTTATTTTTATCTTTATTTTCATTTTTTTTATCGGTAGAATCAAAATAATCTTTATAGTTGTTGATTTTCTTTATAATGCCTGCACATGGTGGCAATATCTTTTGGTGTAAGGTAATTAAAAGAATAAAATATACTTTTTACCTTTGGGATAATATATTATATTATCGGGATTAAAATAAATCTTTTTAAAATTTTTCAAATTCGGCAGGAGAATAAGAATGAAAAAGAAAATGTTGACTGGCTTTAGACCTACGGGCAAGCTTCATCTTGGTCACCTTCATGGAAATATTAAGAATATGATAGAAAACCAGGATAAATATGAGAATTTTTTCTTTTTAGTCGATTGGCACGCTTTATTTACAGAATATCAAAACCCAAAAAATATAAAGAATAATCTTATAGACTGTGTAATAGACCTCATTGCACTTGGAGTCGATCCTGAGATCACTCATATTTACAGGCAATCAGATATTATTGCTATTCCCGAGCTGACTCTTTATTTTTCAATGATAACCCCGCTTTCCTGGCTTGAAAGATGCCCGACCTATAAGGAACAGATAAAAGAGCTTAAGGCTAAAGATCTTTCAACACTTGGTTTTTTCTCATATCCTGTTTTAATGTCTGCTGACATCCTGATAGTCAATGCAGACATAATACCTGTCGGCGAGGACCAGCTTCCTCACCTTGAGATAAGCAGGGAGATAGCCCGAAGATTTAATCACTTGTACGGAGATTATTTCACGGAACCAAAAGAACTTCTTTCAAAAAGTACCCGGGTTCCGGGTATTGATGGCCGGAAGATGTCAAAAAGTTATAGCAATGCGATTTTTCTTTCAGATAGTAGCGATACAATAAAAAAGAAAGTAAGGCAGATGGTAACTGATCCTGCCAGGATTAGAAAGACAGATCCCGGACATCCGGAAGTTTGTAGTGTCTTTTCATTTTATAAGATATATAAATCCGGAGATATCGAAACCGTTAAAAACAGGTGCAAGAAAGGTGAAATAGGATGTACCGGGTGCAAAGATGAAATGGCATCTATAATATCTGACTCACTGGAGAATTTCCGTTTAAGGCGGGCCAAACTTGAAAAAGATAAAAACCTTATCCATGATATCCTTGAAAAAGGTAGCAGGGAAGTATCAAAAATAGCAAATATTACAATTGAGAATGTCAGGACCAGAATGGGTATAGATTAGTGAGTGTATCAGACGTACAAGATAAAGATTATATTCTGGAATATGAAGATATTTTTAATGGACCTATTTTTTTACTTTTAGAACTTGTCCAAAAGAAAAAAATAGATATATATGATATATCCTTAAGTTATATTATAAATGGATTTATGGAGTTTATAAAAGAAAAGAACGGAGTACTCCTGGATACCATTTCCAGTTTCACATATTTTTCTTCAGTTTTGTTGGAAATAAAATCGCGATCACTTCTTCCATCTAAAAAGGAGGATAAAGGGGAAGAGGGGGAACTTGATATAAATATCCTCAAGAGAAGAGAAGAGGAATACCGTATATACAAAAAAGTATCTAATTATATAAGCAGTAAGATCATCGAGGAGTCCCTTTTTTATATCAGGGAAGCACCAATGGAAAAAGATTTTTTAGATACCTTTCCTGAATTTACAAAAAAAATTGATTTGAAAGATCTGTGGACTACAGCTTGCAGGCTGCTTACAAAAAATGAATTTGAGCTTGATCTTGGTAATGTTTACAATCACCGTTCTACTATAAATATTTTTGATGAAATGGGAAGAATAAAAGAAATTCTTCAATCAAGAGAGGACATTACATTCAAGGAGATATCTTCGGTCTATGAAAAAGTCATGGATAGGATCATAAGTTTCCTGTCTATTCTTGAATTATACAAAAATGAAGAAATAGAAATAATACAATTTGAAAATTTTGGGAACATAGTAATTAAAACAAGATGACAGATAAAAAAGATAAATCAAATAATAAGGTGAATGACAGGTTAAACCTTGAACTTTTTGGAGAGGAATGGGTGAAAACTTATATCGAGGGGATATTATTTATTTCTGAATCACCGGTTAAGGCAAGCACAATATCAGAAACCCTTGATGTGCCTACCGGTAAGATCAAGCAAATATTAAGAATGCTGGAGCAGGAATATATTGATCAAAATAGGGGTTTTGTCCTGAAGAAGATCAGCGGCGGATACAGGCTGTATTCGAATCCTGCTTTAAATGAAGTCCTTCAAACTTTTGTTAAAACGAATATAAGGACACACCTCTCACAGGCAGCGCTTGAAACATTAGCAATAATCGCATATAGACAGCCCATCACCAGGACACAGATCGCTGAGATAAGAGGTGTCCGTACCGATAGTGTAGTATTGACTTTACTTGATAAGGGATTATTGAAAGAAGCAGGTAAATTAAAAGAACCCGGAAATCCTGTCATTTACAGGACAAGTGATAGATTTCTTGAATTACTGGGACTAAATAATCTTAAAGACCTACCGCCACTTAAGGAATTTAATGAAGATGAACAGACCACAGGAGATTAGGTTATCCAGGTATTTGGCAGATTGCGGTATATGGTCCAGGAGAAAGTGCGGGGACCTTATTACTTCGGGAAAAATAAAAGTCGATGGCCGGACAATAACTGATCTTTCATTTAAAGTATCCGGTTCCTTAAAAGTCTTATTAGATGGTAAATTAATACAACCCCAGGAAAAATTTGTGATCGCATTGAACAAACCCCCTGGGATACATATCTACCGCAAGTGATGAATTTGGCAGGAAAACAGTCCTTGATCTTGTGAAAAATATTAAAGTTAGGCTATACCCTGCCGGAAGACTTGATATGGATTCGAGGGGTCTTATAATACTTACCAATGATGGCGAACTGGTATATAATATTACACATCCAAAATTCATGATCCCGAAAACTTACCAGTTAACGATCAGTGGGAATATTTTAAAAAAAGACATTGCAGCATTAATAGCCGGGGTTAGGATTGACGGTAAAAAGTTAATGCCTTCAAATGTAAGGATAGTAAAAACGGCAAAATCATACCAGGTATTAAGGGTACAAATACATGAGGGCAGAAAAAGGATCCTGAGAAGAGTGATGATGCATCTTGGATATAGGGTCCTTGATCTAAAAAGGACCAGAATAGGACATCTCGGCCTCGGGGAATTGGAGGAAGGCAAATATCGTTTACTCAAGAGAAGTGATATAAAGAAAATATTTACCCCGGTTGGGAGTATTAAAAATTAATAAAAGGATAAAACATCTAATAATTTAAAAAATAATTAGAATTTTATCCAGATATATAATATAAGAATAATGATGATAATAAAAAATAAAATATTCTTCGGATTCCTGATCTTGTTGATAATGATATTAATAATTGGCTTGATCCAGGGATGCCGTCCTATCGCTGAAGCAATTAGAGGGATAATCAAGGATACTTCTATAGATAGTAATATTACCGCTGATGAAAATCATGAGGAAGCAGTGGACCATGGTATTTTTTCAGGAATTCCAAATAATTACAGAATCAGCAGTGTTAAAATACCTGGTCAGGCAATTGATGTTGACATTTCTGGAAATTTTGCATATCTGACCAATGATCTCGGTGTACTCTATATTATCAATATAATCGACAAGGAGAAGCCGTTCGTATACGGTAAATATCCAGGTATCGATTCTGCAAATATAGTGATAGCCCGTGACGATATAGCATATGTGTCATATACTGAATGGATCGCAGGAGAAGAAGAATATTATACTGAATCTGGTTTTAAGATAGTAGATATATCTGATAAAGAGAATCCGGTTGTGGTGGGTGATTACAATACCGGTAATGGAAAAAGAAAATCTGTTTTTGGCTTATTTATTGATAAAGATCATGCATATCTGAATACTACCACCTATTTTAATGAGTCAGACTCCAGCACATTGGAGATTATAAACATTACTGACAGCAGTAAGCCATTCATTGAAAGTTCAATTAATATTGAAGGATCTCCAGCTAATATATGGATAGAGGGTGAAAGAGCTTATCTAAATACTAATTACTATGATTACGAAAACAATGATTATACAGATGAGAGTAAATTCCTGATCATTGATATTTCTGATAAAAGTAATCCGGCTATTATTTCTTCAATAGATGTTCCTTCAAATTCATGGGGGAATATATATAGATGATAAGTCTGCATATCTATCAAGCAATAGAGCCGGTGATGAGGGAGAATACAATGAGAGTATACTGCAGGTAATCGATATTACAAATGAAAGCAATCCGGAATCCGCAGGGTCCGTTCAACTCCCTGGAGGTGCATGGGAAATCGATATGGCCGGAGATTTTGTGTATGTTTCCGATCTGACCGGAGGAATATATACAATTGATGTGTCGGATGATGATAATCCATTCATTTCCGGAAGGCTTAATACCAGCGGTACCTCTTATGACATAACTGTCAGGGGTAATTATGGGTATATTGCTGATGGTTTTGAGGGTCTTACAATTGCTGGTCTATCAAAAGAAGATGATGCAAGCATACCCTTTTTAACGAGAGAAAATGAAAATATGGCTCCGAGGGCCATAATAGATATTTTTGGCGACCAGGTAGGAGATTATTATATAGCCGGGACCCCGGTTATATTTAGCGCCCTTAATGCTTTTGACCCGGAGGGCAGTCCTGTTGACTATTTATGGACCATAAATGGTGATATTATTAAAGAATCAAGATATATTGATTATATTTTTGACCAGCCGGGGGATTACAGTGTTTCACTTAAGGTCGATGATGGTTATACTACCGATACAACTACTGTAAATATACTGGTAGCCAATATAAATCATCCCTTAGAGAATATGGTCCCTCAAAATTTTTCAGTAGAGATAGAATATATCCTGACAAACAGGAGTCAGGTGACTTTAAATGATATCGAAACCTTTATGAGAATTCCTTTTACTTATACTCCCTACCAGGAAATAAACAGCATCCAGACAAGTATTCCTGTAAGTGAGGAGATATTCGATAATCACTGGAATAAATTGTTTAAATTTGAAGTTGGGGAGGATCTGTTGCCCGGTGAAAGATTATCGATAAAATCGACTATAGATATTACTATGTTTGAATTTGACTATAGCGATATAAGCCAGGATCTTTATTATGATGAAGATGACCCTGACCTGATAAGGTATACAGGAGAGGACCTTTTTATAGATTCTGATAATCCTGCTATTGTCGACCTGGCATGGGAGATTATTGGCAATGAGACAAGCCCGGTAAGAATTGCCGGCATGCTTTACAATCATATAGCCAGGAATCTGTATTATGATTATGAGAGGGCTGAGGACAGGGAGTATGAATTCATGAATGCTTCTGAGATACTTGATATAGGCAAAGGTATATGTTCGGATTATTCGATCTTATATACTGCGATGCTTAGAGCGGTAGGTATCCCGGCAAGACTTGCCGCAGGTATACCTGTGTATACTATTTTATATGAAACTGGCAAAGAGATAGATGTTGGGCATGCATGGGTAGAGATCAAAATACCGGGTTATGGCTGGGTACCTGTTGATATAACAACTGAAGAAAATTTCTGGACAAGTAATTATTTCCTGGATATTGTTACTGAAAGAGGACCGGGATATATTTACGAGCATTCTACCATGGATTGGGGAAGTTACTATTATGACGGTTTTGACTATTCGTGGAATGGACCGGATGTGCCGGAAGTCGATCAGGATTTTATTTTCAGGGTAAAGGATCTTGAGCTTGAAAATATTATAAAGGATTGACATGCTCAAAAAATCGATAATAAACAATAAAACGATTGTAGCGCTATTCTCTTTGATAGTTTCCGTGATACTGGTTATTACAAAAGTAATAATTGCAGTAATCACCAATAGTATGGGAGTATTTTCAGAGGCTCTCAATAATGGCCTGGATCTTGTTACGGTATTGATCGCATTTCTTGCTATAAGGATGTCTTTGAGGCCTCCAGACAAGGACCACACATACGGACATGGAAAATATGAAAACCTTTCAGCTGCAGTAGAACTTATTATCATTTCATTATTGAGTCTATTCATCATCTATAGGTCTGTCCACAGGATAATATACAGGGATTTTCAGCTTAATATTAATAATTATGTATTTATTGTCCTGATAATCTCTGTATTCTTGAATATCATCAGGGTCTATTTTGTGGGAAGGGCAGCAAAGATCCACCGTTCATCAGTATTTGAAGCAGAATTCCTCAATTATATGACTGATATTGCAAGCTCCGTCATCATTATAGCCGGCCTGGCTTTTTCCAGATCAGGGTTTTTACTTGCCGATCCCATTGCATCTATTGTTGTCTCTATAGCAGTGCTGGTCTTCGGACTTAGATTATCCATTAAAGTCTTCAGGAATCTTCTTGATTATATTCCTGCAGAGATAACTGACAGGATCATTAAATCATCTAAATATTTCAAAGAGATCAAATCTATAAATGAGTTAAGGATACATGAAGTTGGGAACATAAAGTTCATAAACCTTAATATAAACCTGGAAAAGAATCTCTATCTTTCCCAGGTGGAGAAAATAAAAGAGAGATTCAAAGAAAAAATAGAAAAGGATAATCCTGATTGCCGTATAATACTGGAAACCAAAACTGATTTTGATAAAGATGATATTTATTCAAAAGTAAAAGAAATAATCCTAAACTATAAAAATATTAAAGATATCCATAATATAAATATTTACCAGGTGGAGGACCAGGTTGATTTATCGGTGCATATATTATTAATAAAAGATTTTGATCTTAGTAAAACAGAAAAATTAACCAAAAAAGTAGAAAATGAACTAAAAAATGAGATAATATCATTAAGAAGCATATATATACATATTGAAGAAGCAAATATTAAAGAGTCCTGGAAAGATATCACTCCTGGCTCGGAATCCTTTATTAACCAGATAAAAAAAGAAATAAAACAATGTGCGGTTCCCAGTACATGCCATAATTTTACAATTCTTAAAAAAGATAAGAATTATAATATTGCATTTCACTGCAGGCTTGAAAAGGACCTCAAAGTTGGCCAGGCTCATTCCATTATCACGAGGATGGAAGATATAATAAGAAAAAAATTTAGTTATATAGAAGAGATATCAATTCACGTAGAACCGGATAAAAAGTGATTGAAATGATCCCAGATAATGAAGATAGAATAGAAATTCCTACTACTTTTATTATTTTTGGTGCAACCGGTGATCTTGTCAGGAGGAAAATTGCAGGATCTCTCCTGAACCTCTACAGCAAAGGATTTATGCCGGATGATTTTCAGATACTCGGCATTTCAAGAAGAGACTATACTGACGATCAATTCAGGGATTTTATTTTTGAAAACTCCCTGAAAAAATTAAGGAATAAATTCAACAAAAATATAATAGATAACTTTTTAAAGAAGTTGATCTATATAAAGGGCTATTTCAATGAAAAGTCGACTTATAATAAAATCAATGAATGTCTGCTAAGTAAAACCGGCGGGTTAAATTTTTGTGATAATAAATTGTATTATCTTGCTGTTCCTCCGAGATTTTACATGGACATATTTAATAATCTGGCAAAATCCGGACTCACACTATCATGTAGTCCCGGAATCCGGGATGGACAAGAATACTTGTTGAGAAGCCTTTTGGCAGGGATATCAATACAGCTGTAAAACTGGACCGGATGCTCGGTAAACTTTTTTTAGAAAAACAAATATTCAGGATAGACCATTACCTTGCAAAAGACACAATTAGAAATATACTATTTTTTAGATTTTCTAATATTATTTTTGAGCCGGTCTGGAACAGTAATTATATAGAAAAAGTTGAAATAAAACTTCTTGAGGACCTTGATATAGGTACAAGAGGATCATTCTATGATAATATCGGGGCCCTGAGGGATGTAGGCCAAAACCATATGCTCCAGATGCTCGCTCTAATAGCTATGGAAAATCCCGGGGGTCATAGTTCTGAAAGGATCAGGAGTGGGAGGATAAAAATCCTTAAATCTCTTGTTGGTATGGATAAACCGGAAGATATTGAAAAGAAGATAATCAGGGGGCAATATAGAGGCTATAGGAAACATAAAGATGTGAAGAGTGATTCGATGACAGAAACATATTTTAGAATAAAAGCATTTGTTTCAAATAAAAGATGGAAAAGTGTACCATTCTACCTGGAAAGTGGAAAAGCCCTTAATAGCAAAAATACGGAAATAGTCATATATTTCCGAAATGTTACCGACCATCTTTGTCCGGAAGAGCAAAGAGATCTTGAGCACCGGAACATACTCAGTATAAAGATTTTCCCAAAGGAAGGCATATTCATAAGGTTCTGGGCCAAAAAACCAGGGCTCTATACTGATCTTGAACCAAGAGATCTTGAATTTGATTACAAGCAAGCAGGGAACAGGGGTGCCGGGGAATACGATAAAGTACTTCTTGATTGTATGAAAGGAGATCAGACACTATTCACAAGTACAGAAGAAGTCAATCTAGCGTGGAAATATATTACTCCGATACTTAATAACTGGTCCACAACAAAACTTCATTTATATAAAAAAAATAGTTCTTTACCTATAATCACCAAAGATGGAGGGACCAGTGAATGATTTAAAAACAATTGAAAAATTATCAAGATTAATAAGATACTATATTCTGGTTTCTACGACCAGTGCAGGATCCGGGCATCCTACATCCTCTTTTTCATCTGTAGAGCTTATGTCAACACTCTTTTTTGGAGGATTTTTTAAATTTGATCCCGCTAAGCCTGATCATATTAATAATGACCGGCTTATATTCTCAAAAGGCCACGCTTCTCCTCTCTTGTATTCACTCTGGGCCGCTGCCGGCATGGTTGATGAGAGCCAATTACTTACTCTCAGGGATTTCAATAGTGATCTCGAAGGACATCCGACCCCCAGATTTAAATATGCAGAAGCTTCTACCGGATCTCTCGGACAGGGTCTTTCTATTGGATTTGGAATGGCATTATCAGCAAAATATATTGATAAATTACCATATAGGACCTATGTACTCCTTGGAGATAGTGAAATGGCTGAAGGTTCTCAATGGGAAGCCCTACAATTGACTTCATATTACAAATTAGGGAACTTAACCGCAATCCTTGATGTTAACAGGCTGGGCCAAAGAGGCGAGACCATGCTTGGTAGGGATACTTCTGTTTATGAAGAAAGGATCAAATCCTTTGGATGGAAGACAATAATAGTGAATGGCCACAATATTGAAGAAATAACTAAAGCCTATAATATAGCATTTGAAAACAGTGATGTGCCGACAATGATAATAGCAGACACTGTTAAAGGCAAGGGTGTCAGTTTTATTGAAGATATTGATGGTTGGCATGGAAAATCCCTTTCCGGGGACCAGAGAGACAAAGCTCTTATTGAATTAGGCAAAATAGACAAAGGTATTGTAGGGAAACTTGCAGTTCCGGTTAATATAAAAAAGGCAGGGCAGGGACCAGGACCCGGCAATAGGGATAAAAATAAGGACAGGCCCTATAAGATCGGGGATCTTGAGTCTACAAGGGAAGCATATGGAAAAGCACTCAGGGACATATATGAGGACTTTCCGGATATAGTCGTCCTCGACGCTGAAGTCAGTAATTCTACCTATGCAAAGATATTTGGTGATAATTACCCGGAAAGATTCTTTGAGATGTTTATAGCCGAACAAAATATGGTAGGTGCGGCCCTGGGACTGTCTTTAAGGGGGAAGATACCGTTTATATCAACATTTGCTGCGTTTTTCAGCAGGGCTTTTGACCAGATAAGGATGAGTCAATATTCAAATACAAATATTAAATTTTCAGGCTCACATTGCGGAGTCTCTATAGGACCCGATGGTGCGTCACAGATGGGCCTTGAAGATATTGCGATGTTTCGTACCCTGATAAATTGTTCTGTTTTTTATCCATGCGATGCTGTCTCGACAAAGGCGCTTGTTCGACTTTCTGCATCCCTTAAAGGTAATTCATATATACGAACCACAAGGATGGATACTCCTATTGTCTACGATAATAAAGAATCATTTAAGATAGGCGGCAGTAAAATCCTAAAGGAGGACAGCCGTGATATTATTACTGTCTGTGCAGCCGGGATCACGCTCCACGAATCATTAAAGGCATATGGGGAATTACTAAAAGAAAATATTCATATTAAAATAATAGACATCTACTGCATAAAACCAATTGATGAAAAAACAGTGAGGGATGCTTCTTTAAAATCGAAAGCCCTGATCACTGTAGAAGATCATTTTCCTGAAGGCGGATTGGGAGAAGCTATATGCAGTATTGAAGGTACAGCTTGTCCGGTACATATCCTGGCTGTAAGAAAGATGCCGAGAAGCGGAAGCCCGGAGGAACTAATGAGTTATGAAAGCATATCAAAAGAAGCTATAATCAAAAAGGTCATGGAGGTAATCAATACCTGACCATATTTTGTAATCATTTTATTTAAAGGAAAGGTGATTATTATTAGGATTTTTATCGACTCAAGTAAACTGGATGAGATCAGCCAGGCATATGACTATGGACTTCTTGATGGGGTTACCACTAATCCTTCCCTGATAAGGGCTGCTGTTGAGGAAGAAAAAGCAAAAGGTGGAAATATTGATATTGGAGAATATATCAACAAGATCCTTCTACTTGCCAGCGGATTACCTGTCAGCCTTGAGGTTATCGGTATTGATTCCGCACAAATGATAAAAGAAGGTAAAAGGCTTTATAAGCTATTTAATCCTATTGCCGGAAATGTTTATGTAAAAATACCAATTAATCCTTCAATCGATGAAAAAAGCCATAAGAATTTTGAGGGACTTAAAGCAATCAAGGTATTATCCGGTGAGGGCATACCCATCAACTGTACCTTGATCTTTACACCAGAACAAGCATTGCTGGCTGCAAAAGCAGGAGCATCTTTTGTATCACCCTTTGCCGGGAGGATAGATGATCATATCCGGCAGGAAAATAATATTGAATTTAAAAAAACTGATTATTTCCCTGCATATGGAGAGGAAAAAGATGGAGACATCCTTGAGGACAATGGGGTGATCTCAGGAATAGACCTTGTGGCCCAGATAAGGGAAATATTTGATAATTATGGTATATCTGAAACAAAGATCCTTGCAGCCAGCATAAGGAATGCGCGCCAGACCAGGGAAGCCGCACTGGCAGGTGCGGATATTGCAACTCTTCCGATGAGTGTGATAGGGGAGCTTTTAGTCCACCCCAAGACTGCAGAGGGGATGAGAGGATTTATCAAAGATATCGTTCCTGAATACCGGGATCTCCTTGAACGCAGAAAATGATTCGACCCGTAATTGAAGGTTTATATAAATACCAGAGCCACTATGAAAATATCATATAATCCTGATAGGTCCCTGCTTGATGATGAGGCATCAGGTTTTTTTGCATATCATACAAATCAGATACTCAATACAAAAGATATTGTATTGTGGGCGATGCCTGGAGGAAGAAGTGTGTCCGGTGTATTTAGATCCTTAGCTGACAGGGATGATATACCCTGGGAAAAAGTACATCTCTTTATTATTGATGAAAGACTTGTTCCCATCACCGATATTGAAAGTAATTACAAATTACTATATGAAAATCTGGCAGCCGGCTTGCTTGAAAAAGATAAAATACCAACTGCCAATATTCATCCTTTTATTTTTGAACCTGGAGATAATGATCTTGGGACAGGGGCATATGAAGAAGAGCTTAAAAAACTCGGGAACCATTTTGATATTATTCTTTTAAGTTCTGGAGAAGACTGTCATGTGGCCGGTATTTATCCGGACCACCACTCTGTAAAAAACAAATATAATTATTTTTTTACAATGGAAGATTCCCCTAAGCCTCCGGAAAACAGGATGAGCAGCTCCAGGATTCTTTTAAAAAAAAGCTATGCCGCAGTTCTTCTTTTTTATGGAGATTCTAAAAAGAATGCTTTCTTTGATTTTCTTAATAGTAATGCAACAGAGATCGAATGTCCTGCAAAAATTGTTTCAAAAATAAATAATAGCCTTATTTTAACTGATCAAAGGAAATGATGGCGGAAAAAACCGGAAATATATTAAAATACGAGAAAAGTCCCTATTTGCAGCAGCACGCCGATAACCCGGTACACTGGATGCCCTGGGGGAACGAGGCATTCAAACTTGCCGAGAGGCAGGATAAACCAATTTTTCTTTCTATCGGATACTCAACCTGCCACTGGTGTCATGTAATGGAAAAAGAATCATTTGAAGATAAAGATGTTGCGGGCTTAATGAATAAGACCTTTGTTAATATAAAAGTAGACCGCGAGGAAAGACCTGATATTGATAAAATATACATGTCTGTTGCACAGATGATGACGGGTAGGGGCGGGTGGCCCTTAACAATAATAATGACACCATTAAAAGAACCATTTTTTGCTGCTACATATATCCCGAAGGAAAACAGGGGCGGTCAAACAGGGCTTATCCAATTAATACCCGGGATAGATCAATTATGGAAAACAAAAAGAAAAGATATCTTAGCATCTAAAGACAAGATAAAAAGTCTGCTTGAAGATATTGCGGACAATACTTCTGAAGGTGCAGTAGATTATTCTATGATTGAGAAGGCCTATAATGGTTTTTATGATATTTTTGATAGTGAATATGGGGGGTTTGGGAATGCTCCCAAATTCCCGAGTGCTCATAATCTTTCCTTTCTTTTAAATTATTGGAAAAGAAGTAATAATCCATATCCCCTTGAAATGGTTGAAAAAACTTTATTATCAATGCGTAATGGCGGAATATGGGACCATATCGGTTTTGGTTTTCATCGTTACTCGACAGACAGGAAATGGATACTTCCTCATTTTGAAAAAATGTTATATGACCAGGCAATAAACGCATTTGCCTACCTGGATGCATATCAAGCAACAGGTAAAGATATATACAAAGAAACTGCCATGCTTATTTATGATTATGTAAATGAGAATATGAGATCACCGGAAGGAGCTTTTTATTCCGCTGAAGACGCTGATAGCGAAGGAGAAGAAGGCACTTTCTATGTTTGGGACAGTACAGAGATTGAAAACCTGCTTGGTGAGGATGATGGAAATATTATTAAAAAAGTTTTCAATATAAAGAAAAATGGTAATTTCAGGGACGAAGCAACAGGAGATAACTCGGGGAAAAATATACTTTACCGGACTGCTGCTTATGCGGAGCTGGCAAAAGAAATGGAAATTGATGCTGATGTTTTTACAAAAAAACTCAACGGCCTTATGGCTGAGCTTTATAAATACAGGAAAAATAGGATCCCCCCATTCAAGGACGATAAAGTCTTAACTGATTGGAATGGCCTAATGGCTGCAGCATATGCAAGAGGAGGAAGGATTTTTGATGATCATAACTTGATAGGGATTGCAGAAGATTCTATTGCCTTTATCATTGATAATATGACAAATGAGGATGATGACTTATTTCACAGATACAGGGAAGGGCAGTCCAGCATAAAGTCTAATCTAGATGATTATGCATTTATAGTGCTTGCACTCATCGAACTATACCAGAGTACCTTTAAATTTAAATATATTATTAAAGCTCTGGAATTTCAGGGATGCCTGGATAAATATTTTTGGGATGATAAAAAGGGTGGGTACTTTTTTACTGATTCAAGAAGCGAAGAATTAATAGTCAGGCAAAAAGAAAGTTATGATGGAGCCATACCCTCCGGAAATTCTGTATCAGCATTTAATCTTCTGAGGCTTGGCAGGATCACAATGAATCCTGAATTTGAAAAAAAAGCTGCTAGAATAGGTGCTGTATTTGAAAAGGATATTAAAAACTCACCGGTTTCGCATACATATCTTCTATCTGTTTTTGATTATCTGTCAGGGCCGTCTTACGAAATCATAATAGTAGATGGTGAAAAAAAAGAAGAATCAAAAGAATTTTTTAAAATCATAAATAAACATTTCATCCCAAATAAAATAGTGATTTACAAATCAGATAACCAGGATTATAGCCGGGTCAGCGGACTTAAAGCATTTATCGACGGATTACATCCTATAAATAATAAACCGACTGCATATATCTGTAAAAATTATTATTGTGAACTTCCTATTACGAATAAAAAAGACCTGATAAGATCATTAAATATTATCGGTAGGTGACTGAGGCCGTATTTAAATGAATTGCTTACAGGATTATTTGTAAAATAAAAAATCCCGAGTTATCTTTCACCGTAGCTTACACCTTAGGTTACTAAAAATCTCGGGACATATCCAAAAACTTTTCTCAGGGACTTTTCGAGTTTTTAACCTGGAAATACTTTCTTTCAAAAATGTTCCCTGGTTTTACCAGAAAGTTGCCTCCTGTTTAAGGAATGAATAAAAGATATCAAAAATGAATTTTCATGTCAATATTATTTTATTATTTTAATAAAAATCAATGTTGGGTCACTTAAATATTTTTATTTGATAAATAGATTAATTAATAAGTAAAGGTATTGTAAAATGGTAGGAGCTTGTCCGAGAATTTGGCTCAAGCCAAGATCCAATTTTGGATATGCCCACAGAATAAAAAAATAGATCTTATTGGCAAAAGTCAGGATTTTATATATAGTATTAGATTATTTTTAATTCTGTATATAACCATAATATTTAGAAATGAATAGAATATAATGAAAAAAATTAAGAACATAACAGTTATTGGTCTCGGCCTTATAGGGGGCTCCCTGGCAATGGCCCTAAAAGCTCTTGAAGATAATTTTTTAGTTACCGGTTTTGATATTGAAAATGAAACAATGAATATAGCTAAATACCGGGATATTATCGACAGGATTGCTTTAAACCCTATCGATGCGGTAAGTGATGCCGACCTTATCATAATAGCTACACCTATTAGCAAGACAGTTGAAGTCATTAAAGCAATAAAAGATGGACTTAAAAAGGGTGCAATAATCACTGATGTCGGAAGTGCAAAGGAACGAACAGTGAAGATGGTCAACGATATACTTCCACCCGATATATTTTTTATTGGTGGACATCCCATGGCCGGTTCTGAAAATGAAGGAGTTCTTTCTGCGAAACCTGAACTTTTTCGAAATGCTTTCTATATCCTGACACCTACCAGCAGTACCATTACCGATAATTTACACACTCTACATAACCTTTTTACAAAAATAGGGGCAAAGGTAATATCTATCAGTCCGAAGGAGCATGATCAAAATGTAGCACTGATCAGCCATTTACCTCATGTTCTTTCTACAAATCTTATCGAGCTTATCGATGACCGGCAAAAAAAACTAAAGAATCTTTTCCGTTTATGTGCCGGAGGATTCAGGGACATGACGAGAATTGCAGCTTCAAACACTAAAATGTGGTTAGATATCTCACTTGAGAATAAGGAAGAGATCATTAAATCAATCGAGCTCTATATAGATTATTTAAATGATTTTAAAAATGGCTTGATAAATAATGATACAGAATATATAAAAAAACACTACCAGAAAGCTCAGAAAGCAAGGACAAATTTACCGAAATATGTTGAGAAAGATATCTCAAAACTATATGAACTTAAAATCGCTATTCCCGATAAAAAGGCTGTTCTTAGTGATATAACCCTTGCAGTAAGTTCCATTGGTATAAATATAGAGGATATTTCCATATTTCATTCAACTGAATTTTCTACTGGAGGTATATTAAAATTACTGGTCCAGGGTGACAAAGACAGTCAATTAGCTAAAGAAGCTGTTGAAAAAGCGGGGTATGATATTACTGTGAAGAAAGTCCTGGGAGAATAATATGGAGATTCATGGAATAAAAAGCTTAAACGGAGACATAAAGGTACCTGGAGATAAATCGATTTCCCATAGAAGTGCCATCATATCTTCAATTTCAGGGGGAAAGGTCATTGTAGAAAATTACTTGTTTTCAGAGGATTGTATAAACACAATTAAAATTTTAAAGAATTTAGGTATAAAAATAGAACACACAAATAATGACCTGATGATCAATGGGGCCAAAACTACAAATATGATAGAACCCCGGACAATCCTTGATGTGGGAAATTCCGGAACCGCTATCCGTCTTATTGCCGGAGTTCTTGCATCTACTGATTTTATGTCAATCCTGAGTGGTGATAATTCAATTAATAACCGTCCGATGAAAAGAATAATAGATCCCCTGAGGTCAATGGGCGCGTCAGTATATGGGAGAGATAATAATAAAAAAGCACCTCTTGTAATATTTGGAAATAAGAAGCTTCAAGGGAAAAGATTTGAATTTTCACTTTCAAGTGCCCAACTGAAATCCTGTGTTCTTCTTGCAGGCATAAATGCTGAAGGAGTGACTGAAATAATCCAGCCCGAAACAAGCAGGGACCACACTGAAAGAATGCTCCAGTACTTTGATGCAGACATTGAGTTTAATGGAAAATATACAAGGTTGGATCCATCCGGGGGTTTGAAAGCAAAGAATATATATGTCCCTGGAGATATTTCTTCTGCTGCTTTTATTATAGTAGCAACTTTGATCCTTAAAAATTCTCATACTACTATACGTGATGTTGGAATAAATCCTACAAGAAATTATTTCCTGGATATCCTAAAAAAAATGGGAGCAAATATAGAAATAAAAAATAAAAGGATAATAAGCAATGAACCGGTAGCAGATATTGAGACATTTTCAAGCGATCTTATTTCTGTAGAGATCGAAAAACAGCAGATCCCAAATATAATTGATGAGATCCCGGTGCTTGCAGTTGCTGCCTCCCAGGCCAGTGGCAAGACTATTATTAAAGGAGCAGGAGAATTAAGGAATAAAGAAAGTGACAGAATAAAGGCTCTCTGCACACAGTTTAAAAAAGTCGGGGTAGATATAAGTGAACAAAAAGATGGTTTTGAAATAACCGGCAATAAAAACAGTGATATTAGTGGAGGAACAGTTGAGAGCATGGGAGATCACAGGATCGCCATGTCGCTCGCAGTACTATCACTTTTGTCAAAAAATAGTACGACTATTCTTGATTCAGATTGTATCGACACCTCCTTTCCCGGATTTAAATATATACTTAAGAAATTAATGACCTGACCAGGGAGAAAATATTAGCTATAGGAAGAGAAATATTATTACAATAGACGGTCCGGCAGGTAGTGGTAAAAGTACTATTGCCAAGATCCTTGCCAGGGACCTGAATTTAAAATATATCGATACAGGTGCGATGTACCGTACAATGACCCTTATAGCATTGAGGAATAATATAGATCTTGAAGATGAAGAAGCAATACTTGAGATCGCAAAAAAATCAAAACTGCAAATAGAAAGCCAGGCTGGTGATGAAAATGATTATACCTCTGTAAAATTAAATGGAGAGGATATCACGGAAGATATAAGAAGTAACCAGGTAGGTTCAGCAGTCTCAATTGTCTCAAGACTTTCAGGTATAAGAAAATATTTGGTCAGCCTGCAGAGATCGATGGCTTCAAATGGAAATTCCGTACTTGAAGGAAGGGACACCGGAAGTATTGTTTGTCCTGATGCTGTACTAAAGATATTCCTTACTGCAAGTATTTCCGAAAGAGTAAAAAGAAGAAGATTGCAGCTTGAAGGCAAAAAACAATTTACAGATAAGATATCGATCAAGCGAGAGATAAACAACAGAGACACTATCGATAGCAATAGAAAGGATAGTCCTCTTATTGTTCCGGAAGATGGCGTAGAGCTGGATACTTCCGGACTCGGGATCGATGAGGTAGTAGATAGGATAAAAAAATTATATTATGTGCGCTCAAAAGCTTAAATACAAACACGGCAAAGCATATAGGTTTCTTTATGGTTTGATCCAGTGTGGCTTAAAAACTATATTTACCCTCCTTTACAGGGCTACCATCAAAGATGCAGGCAAGATCCCTGAAAAAGGTAAATATATCATTTGCTCTAATCATATAAGTTATCTTGACCCTGTATTAATAGGAGCATATACGCCGAGATTTACTTATTTTATGGCAAAAAAAGAATTATTTTCATTTAGTTTTCTTTCAAATCTTGTCATCTACCTCAATGCATTTCCTGTAGACCGTGACATTGTTGACAGGAAAACTTTCAATACTGCGCTGGATATTTTAAAAAATGAAAATGTATTATGCCTCTTTCCGGAAGGAACAAGATCTGTTGATGGTAAAATAGGGGAGGGTAAAAAAGGCGTGGGCCTGATATCGCTTCTTTCAGGTGCTCCGATAATCCCTATGGTTGTAATCGGTTCAAATAAAATAGTTCAAAAACCTCATAAACGAATATTTTTTCCAAAAATAAAAATGGTAGTCGGAGATATAATAGATACTGAAAAGATCATAAAAGAAAATGATAGAAAAAAAGCGATTCAAATAATTGTAGATAAGACTATGGCTTCAATAAAAAAACTTTATCAAGATATAACCGGGATTGAAAGCTAATATGGAAATAGAGATAGCTAAATATTCAGGATATTGCTTTGGAGTAAAAAGAGCATTAAATATAGTGGAAAAAACACTGGATGAATATAGCGGATCCGGTAAAAAAGTATATACTCTTGGTTCTGTAATACATAATCCTGGAGTTATGAATGAATTATCTAATATGGGCCTGGCTTCTGCAGGTGAACCTGAAGATATAAAACCCGGAAGTACATTGATTATCAGGTCTCACGGCATGTCTCCGAGGACCCTCAAGATCCTTTTGGATAAAAATATAGAAATAGTAGATGCAACATGCCCATATGTAAAAAAGGCCCAGGCAAAAGTTAAAAAACTTGAAAACCAAGGATATTTTGTTTTAGTCATCGGGAACAAGGATCATCCTGAAGTCATTGGCATCAAGGAGCAAATAGACGATAACAGTGTCAGAGTAATTCAAAATTCACTTGAGGCTTCTGACCTGGATTTTAAGAAAAAAATAGGTGTGGTTATACAGACAACTCAAACTGCTGATAGAGTAAAAAGTATAACTTCGGTACTTATTGATAAATGTAAGGAACTTTTAATATGTAATACCATTTGTGATACAACTAAAAACCGGCAGGAGTCTACAAGAATACTTGCTAAAAAAGTAGATGTGATGATCGTTGCCGGCGGCAGGAACAGTGCTAACACGACGCACCTTGCTGATATTTCCTTGGAAGAGAATAAAAGAACTTACCATATTGAGAATTATAGCGGAATAGATCCGGAATGGTTTAAAGATTCTGATAAAATAGGGATCAGTGGAGGAGCGTCAACCCCGGAAAAAGATATCATCGATATTAAAAAAACAATCGAAAGTTTTGATTCTTGAAAGAGACTACCTGCTGCAATAATAAATGCATTTTTTGTTTTGTCGACCAGCTGCCTGAAAATCTCAGGCCCTCATTATATATTAAAGATGATGATTACCTGCTTTCATATATGTATGGTAATTTTATTACTCTCACAAATATCTCAAAAAAAGATATAGGGAAGATAATCAAATACCGGCTTGAACCATTGTACGTTTCTGTCCATGCCCTGAATCCGGACATTAGAAATATTATTTTCAATAATAGGGACAATTTGAAAGGACTTGAGAACCTTAAAAAACTGGATGATGCAAATATTAAAACAAATATCCAGATAGTTCTTGTTCCCGGTCTAAATGATGGTAGAAACCTCATAGACACTCTCGAAGGATTAATAAGGGATTTTAAAAATATTTTATCTGTCGGGATAGTCCCTGCAGGGATCACCAGGTACAATAAAAAGCAAAAGCTTAGACCTTTTAGTGCAGGTAATGTCAATAATACCATAAAGATAATTGATAAGTTTAACAATGATCATCCTGGTCCTGCCGGGGGGAAAAAAGTATTCTTATCAGATGAATTTTATATTATGTCCGGAACTGATCTTCCACTTTATGAAAGCTATGGAGATTTTAACCAGATTGAAAATGGTATAGGAAAAGTATCAGATTTTCTCCACGGGGTGCAAAATATTATTAAAGGCCTTGATGCAAAGACTGATGCATTTTCCCATCAAAAAAGAAAGTCTCTTCTTGTAAGTTCAGAATACGGTACGGCTGCTCTTGATAAAGCTATTGAATCGATCTTAAATAATTCATATGCTAAATTTCCATTCAAGTCATATATCCCCGGTATAGAAATACTGACTGTACGCAATAGCTTTTTAGGAGGTAATGTAAAGGTGACTGGACTTTTAGCAGCATGCGATATTGTTGAGACTCTTAAAAAGACAGATACTTCTAAATATGATAATATTTTTATTCCCGACTGTATTTTCAATAATGATGGATTTTCCATAGACAATTTTAGCAGAGACAATATAATGGAGACCTGTAATAATATTAAGCTGGTAGACGAAGGCAGCGAGAGTTTTGTAGATTGCATTACAGGTAGAAAAAATGAAATTTAAATTTAATAAAATAAGAAAATAACAGGATAAAGAGCATTTATGGAAAATTTACCAAAAGTTGCAATAATAGGGCGGCCAAATATTGGAAAATCTACTTTGATAAACCGGATATGTAAGACCAGGGAAGCTATTGTCCACCAACAACCCATGATCACCCGTGACCGAAAATATTACTTAAGTGACTGGAATGGCAAAGATTTTTACTTATTAGATACCGGCGGTATTGATATAAAATCAACAAAAAGATTAAGTTTGGAAATATTTATCCAGGCAAAAAAAGCAATAGATGAAGCTGACGTCATTATTTTCATGGTAGATATAGCAGAACCTTTGTCTGTAATGGACAGGGAAATAGCACAGATACTTAGAATATCTGAAAAAGAAATAATTTTTGTTGGCAATAAATGGGATGATCCGGGGAGGGTTTTTTATACAGAGGATTATCTTGAATTTGGTTTTGGATACCCATTAAAAATATCTGCAGTACATGGTAAAAATATTGGAGATCTGCTTGATCTAATAGCCGAAAAACTACCTGTCAATAATCCAAAAGGAAATAATGATCCGGACAAGTTACCGGTGATCTCAATACTTGGAAGGCCCAATGTAGGAAAATCTACACTCTTTAATACTTTTATCCGCGAAGAAAGAGCTATCGTAGATGACATAGAGGGGACAACCAGGGATAGCATAGACAGCATTGTGACCATTAGAGAAAAAAGCTATAAATTCATAGATACAGCCGGCCTAAAAAGGACTAAAAAGAATATGGATGATCTTGAATATTATAGTAAACTCAGGACTGAAAGAGCCGCAAGCGAATCAGATATTGCATTGATATTGATCGATAGCACTAAACTGAATATAACAAAACAAGATATTAAAATCGTTGAGATGTGTATGGATAAAGGCATCAGCATATGCATTGTCTTCAGTAAGATAGATCTTGTAGACAGCGAGACACTTGATGCATTGATAAAGGACCTTGATTATAGTTTGCGTTTTGCACATTTTATACCATTTTTAAAGATCAGTGCAATTACAAAAAAAGGATTGGGAAGCCTGATTAAAATGATAGATACCCTGATGGTGGAACGAGCAAAAAAAATACCAGATAAAAAGATCACTGAGCTCTTTAAGTCTCTGACACTGAAAAAGGGTATTTATATCAAGGGGAAACAGTTTAAAGTGAAATTTGCCAGACAAATAAGGACTTCACCTCCGTCATTTTTAATATTTTCTAATCTTGATGCCACCAAGAAAATTAATATTAGAAAATATGTTGAAAACAGTATAAGGGAAGAATTTGATTTTACAGGAGCTCCAATTTTTTTAAAATTTAAATACTGATAAATCCAAATGAAAAAAAACGAGATAAATAAAATAGCCATAATAGGTGCCGGAAGCTGGGGGACAACCCTGGCTGTTCTCCTTGCGGACAAAGAATATGATGTATCACTTTGGACCCATAGAGAGGAAACGTGCAAGGAAATATTATCTAAACGGAGAAATACTAAATATACTAAAGATCTCGTAATGCCTGATAATATAACTCCTTTTCATAAAATAGATGATCATATGATCTCCGGTTCTGATATCATAGTACTTGCCATACCTTCACATGCATTAAGGGAAACAGTAAAAAAATTCTATGATGTTTTTACGTCAGCAGCCGATCCTGTAAGATGTGTTTTAAATGTAGCCAAAGGATTTGAGACCGGGACGAATCTGCGCCTGTCAGAAGTCCTGGAAGAAGTCCTTCCTGATCCACTAAAAGCTAAGACTTGTTCCCTTTCCGGACCAAATATTGCCGTAGAAGTTGCCAGGAAGCTTCCAAGTGTCTCTGTCGTTGCTTCCAAAAATGCTGAGATCCTTAAATTTATACAGCCTGTTCTCTCTACAGACAGTTTCAGGATATATACCAATAATGATGTTTCTGGAGTTGAAATAGGAGGCGCTATTAAAAATATTATAGCTATTGCATCAGGCATCTCTGATGGACTTGGCTATGGTGCCAATTCAAAAGCTTCACTCATCACGAGAGGATTGTATGAACTTTCAAAATTCGGGACAAGACTTGGAGCAAATCCCCTTACTTTTTCAGGGGCCGCAGTAATGGGCGATCTAATAGCTACATGTATCAGCAAGCACAGCCGTAATAGGGGTGTTGGCGAAAGATTGGCCCATGGAGAAAAAATTGATCAGATAATGAATAGCATGTACATGGTCGCAGAGGGTGTTAGAACCTCTAAGGCAGTCTATGAGATCGCCTTAAAAAATGGTCTGGATGTTCCAATAACTGAATGCATCTACGAGATCATTTATAAGAGCTTAAGTCCCGAAGAATCAGTTAAAAAACTTATGAGTCGTAAGTTTAAACCTGAAATTGAAGATCTAACATAAGCAAATTCTTTACTATTTAATTCTATTAATCTAAAATATATTCTGGCGGGACGTGGCGCAGTTTGGCTAGCGCACCAGTATGGGGTACTGGGGGTCGGAGGTTCAAATCCTCTCGTCCCGACCAGTATAAGAAATAATCATAAATGATAAAAGGGCAAAATTGGAAACTACTATAAAATTCGGTACAGATGGATGGAGAGCAGTAATAGCCCGTGAGTTTACTTTTGACAATCTTAGATTAGTGGCACAGGCCATCGGACAATATCTCAAGGATGAATCTCTTGATGAAAAAGGTATATTCATCGGATACGATAATAGATTCCTATCAGAGAATTTCAGCCTCGAAGCCGGAAAAGTCCTCTCATCGATGGGTTTTAATATCTTTATTGCCGAAGAGGCAGTTCCGACTCCGGTAACTGCATTCATGGTAAGGGATCTCAAACTTGACGGTGCACTGATGATAACAGCAAGCCATAATCCTTCACAGTATAATGGAATTAAGTTTATACCCTATTATGGCGGACCGGCCCCGGCAGAAATAACAGAGACTATCGAAAAAAACTTAAAAATGATTGCAGACGGGACCATTGATAAAATCAGTATTCATTCAATAGATAATAAATCCCTGGAATCAAGAATATCTACCATCTCAGATTTTAAAAATTACAAAAAAAACCTGTTGTCCTTGCTGGATGTAGAGTTAATAAAAAATTCCGGATTAAAAGTAATAGTGGATACAATGAACGGTGCCGCATTTCATATTATGCCTGATATCCTTCAAAATGATCTTGGACTAGATATAGTTGTTTTAAATGGCGACAGGGACCCCTTGTTTGGCGGTAAATTACCTGATCCTTCAGAAAATAATCTTTCTGACTTAAAAGTAGCAATGGTAGAGAATTCTTCTGATATTGGCCTTGCGCTGGATGGGGACGCAGATAGATTTGGTGTGATCGATAGAAAAGGAGTTTTCTTAAATCCAAATAATATTATTTCTCTTTGCCTTTACTACCTTCTTCTAACAAGGAAATATGAAGAGAATGATTCAGTTGTAAGAACTGTTGCCACGACCCATCTTCTTGATGCTATTTGTAAAAAAAATAATATTAATCTTATCGAAAAGCCGGTTGGATTTAAATATATTGGAAAAGAAATGTTAAATGGTAAAATAATAATAGGTGGAGAAGAAAGTGGCGGTTTAAGTATAAAGGGCCATATACCGGAAAAAGATGGTCTTCTTGCAAATTTACTTCTCCTGGAGATACAGGCATATTTGAAAAATAAATATGGCAATTTATATATTTCTGACTATTTAGAAAAAATATATAAAGAATTTGGTACCTTTTATAATACCAGATTGGACCTGGATGTACCGATAAACGAAAAGATAACATTATTGAATATTTTTCCGGCCTGGAGAAATACAAAATTGAGAATAGAGTCGTAAGCAAATTATTGAATATTGATGGAGCCAAGGTAATGTTTGATGATGGCAGTTGGATCCTGGTAAGGGCTTCAGGCACAGAATCTTTGATCAGGTGCTATATAGAATCTACAGATAAAGATTTTTTTGAAATTTTAAGGAATTTTGTAAGTGAAAGCATAGATAGGTTGGTTGGTCGAGATGGATAAACATAAAAATAATGATAATACCGAGTCTATCAGAAAATATAAAGCTGACATAACAGAAGAGATCTCTGAAAAAATATTAATACAGCTCAAAAAGATCCTCCCCGGGAAAAGGGGGGTACTGGTGATTAAAGGTCCAAATATCGGTGATGAATTCTTTATCGAGAAAGATGAATTTATAATCGGCAGGAGTCCTGAATCTGATGTCTTTCTTGATGATATAACTGTATCCCGCAAGCATGCACTATTAAAAAAAGATGGGGTCGACTACAGACTTATTGATTCCGGAAGTTTAAACGGCAGTTATCTCAACGGCAATATAGTTGAAGAAGCAATACTCTCGAATGGAGACCGCATACAAATAGGAAAATATATTTTCCTTTATTTTTCAATTAAATAGAGTTCAATATTATGGATGAAACAAAAATAAGTAAACCTGAAAGCCTTACGATAGGGAAGCTGATAAAAAAATTGAAGAAAGCTTACCCGGACTTGACCAGCAGCAAATTAAGATTTCTTGAATCGCAGGGCCTTATAAATCCAAAAAGATCAGGCAATAAATACAGGACCTATTTTAAAGAGGATATTGAAAAAATTAATTTTATATTAAAGATGCAGAAAGAATTTTACCTTCCACTAGATATAATCAAAAGAAAAATTAAATCAAAAGAATTTAAAGATTATTTAGATTCGGGAAAGGATATTAAAAATCTGCAGTTAAAACTAGGTGAAGAGTTTAAACGGGGGGGACAGCATAAAGATCAGTATACTATTGATGAAATAAAGAAAAAGTTAAAATTATCCCAATCATTTATTGATGAACTCCTGGATCATGACCTTGTAGAATGGAAAAATGAAAATGGTGATTTGGTTATAAACGGCAGCGATATTGAAATAATCAAGATGGCTATTGAGCTATCGAAATATGGCATACATATAAAACATTTAAAATTATTTGAAAATTTTGCTGTAAGACACTCTTCATTTATTCAGCAGATCATTATGCCGTTAATAATATC
>PVMK01114600.1_pt1 | contig 28910 bp, 31 predicted proteins | sample 1853481 | NCBI WGS metagenome assembly PVMK01 (sample SAMN08533507, study PRJNA380276) | Marine sediment metagenome, whole genome shotgun sequencing project.
TGTACAGTAATTTTCTCATGGGTGTCCTCTCTTTGAGTTGAATCGCAGCGTGCTATTAGACTAGTAGAAGTAATACTGTGCGTCCACTTCGGGGATATTCTTGGGGGTCCGCTCCTGGCCGGTTCCGGTTATTCGCGTCGTTGAAATTCACGCTTGGTGAACGTCTGCTATCTGCTGGAAAGCGGTCTACGGAAACTTGTTTCGACTGAATCTAAACAGGGTGCTATCTAGTCTCTAGGGGGCGCATTAAGCACGTTGCAGGCAGCGGCAACGCCATTAAACTCCGAAGCAATACCAACCCAGCCTCGGTAAATAATCGCGCTTGGAACTGCCTGCACCACATGTGCGATAATCTCAATATGCTGCAAGTTGACCCCAACGATCCAGGCGACATACCGTATAGGCTCCAGCGTGCAGTAAAGGAATCTGGACTATCCGGACAACAGATTTGTGACCGCATGAAACTCCTCTACAACGAAGAACTTACGACCAGTGCGCTGAGTCGTTCAATCAATCGAGGCACGCTTAGCTTGCAACGCGCTTTGCAGATATTGGCGATTTGCGGTGTGGCCGAGATTGAGATTAAGGGATACAGTGAAAATTAAATCAGAATCCTACCCAGACCGAATCCGGCGCATTGCCGAAGACCTGAGTAAGATTCGGAATGTTTATGGAGTGGACCACTCGGTAGAGAAGCTCCGCATGATCGCCAACGAACTTGAACGAAATTTGAAAAAGGCACTACTGAAAAAAACCTGATTGACCCACATTCTTTATACCCTTGCCTGGTATGAAAGAGCCGCCAGTGATTGACGGTCCCGAGAGGGTTATTCAGGCTTACCCGTCTGTTTTCTTTTCTTTGAACTATACTTGAACTGAATAGTTTGAAAGTCCCTCAGATTAAGCAACTCCGACTAACCTTTGGCAACATAGATACATGGTTCACCAACTAGGCGATTTAGGCATACTCATAGACTACGGCAAAGACAAGCCTGGTTCAGTTCTGCAACATCAAACTCCCGAAGGCCGTTCTTACACTTGGCAGGATTATCTGGTGGACGGCAAACCCCTCACAGCACCCATCGATGTTAAGTCCCTACCACCTGGTGAGTACCGGTTGGTTTAAAAGGGCCGCCAGCGATTGACGGCCTCAATCAAGAATTGTGGAGAAACAGCGAGTCTCTGGGGGGAACGGGGCGAGACGGCCATCCCTCCAGCGATTCACCCCCCCCACCCCTCGCCCGGTGTGAAAGGGTCGCCAGTGGTGGAATAAATTCCACAACGCGAAAGTTTTTTATGACCAGAAACTTTTTTTGGGAGTGTTTAACGCAGGTGGGTGGTGATGTCGGTACTACGGCAGAGAAGCTGAAGGATGCAATGGGGCTTCCCTTAAATGTCTTTAGTAGATCAAACTCATGCTGTGACTTGGCTCCCTTGCTGCCAGGGCGTTTTTTGTGCCTCACAGATATAGAAAAAGAGTATGAATTGAAGCGTTTTACACCCCTCTTGCACCCCGATAGGTATTTGGTAGTAAACGAAGAGTATATAACTTATTGATTTTAATGGTGCCGATAAGAAGATTCGAACTTCTGACCTACGCATTACGAATGCGCCGCTCTACCAACTGAGCTATATCGGCTCCGAAGGGCGGCAAGTATATGCAAATCAGCACTCTGCGACAACACCGAACACGGTATCTGCCTACATTTAATTCAACAATTGCTGACAACTCACGACTGTGATTTGCGCTATCGCCCCTGCCCTCTTATCTGGAAAATGGATCAACATCAATAACAGATAAGAAATGGGGAGGGCACATCGTGTTGGCGGCACAGAGTAAAAGGGGGCGTATGTGGCTGGAGGGCGGAAAATACGATACAGCCTGTTCCGGGTTCAGCCTGATCGAGGTTCTTGTTGCCAGCACGGTATTTTCTCTTGGCCTGGCTGGTTTTGCAGCTTTATTGCTTGCCAGTATTATCAGCTCAGCTGAAGCCCGCCGTGAAAGTATAGCGTCCATGGCCGCAGCCAGTTTGTCAGAACAGCTTCGTCTGAACCCAACTGCTTTGGATCGTTACCTGAATCCGCCGGAATATATTTCCCGTATTTGCAGCGGTGAAACCCTGTGTACACCTGAACAACAGGCTGATTATGATTTCCGGCTTTGGCAACTTGAACTTGCCGACAGCATACAGAATGCCAGGGGACTGATCTGCCGCGATGGGACGCCACAGGACGGTGTTGAGGGAGACAATCATTGTGATGGTGCCGGTCCCCTGGTGATCAAAATATTCTGGCGAGGTCAGAGTGCCGATGATAATGGTGACTCAATGCAACACCGGTATACGCTGGAGGTTTCCTGAGATGCCGGTTTTCAGGGTCCAGCACGGGTTCTCCCTGATGGAAGTAATGATCGGTGTATTTCTTTCCACCTTGCTGATGTCTGGAATTATCCAGTTGCTGGGCGGGAGCGTTTCAGTCTACCGCCTGCAATTGAGCCAGGGACAACTGGAAGAATCCGGTCGTTACGCCAGGGATGTGCTTACCTCACATATCAGCCAGGCCGGCTATCAACCCGAACCCTGGCAAGACCAGCCTGAATTGCCTGCCCTGACAGATGAAACGCTGGATGGCGGTTTACAACCCGGAGACCAACTGGGACTGCAACGCTGGTCAATGCAAAACTGTTATGGCAATGAAAATCCAATTAAGGGCAGCGATGGTCAACCGGCATTTCATTTGCTCCAGACCCGCTTTAAGATTAATAGCAGCAACAACCTGGCCATCACCTGCCGCTTCGGGCCTGACGCTTCCAGCTTAACAACCCAAATTAACAATTTTGGTCTTATCGAAGACGTTGAATCAATGCAGGTCTTATATGCAGAAGATCGTGATGGTGACAAAATTGCAGATCGCTGGGTCACAGGCCAGGCATGGCAGCAGGAAAGTAACGTCCGGGCAATCAAGATCGCTTTACTGCTTTCTACCCGGCAACCATTCGACCAGGCAGCCAGCAAACAAATCACCCTGCTTGATGAAACCGTAACAACACCCGCAGACGGACATTTGCGCAAGGTCAGTTTACTTACAAGCGCAATCCGCGGCAGGCTGAGATGAACACCCTCCCGTCCAGTTCCCCGCGCTACCAGTTAAAACCCCAGGCCGGCATGGTATTACTGCTGTGCCTTATTTTTCTGACCGCTCTTACCCTGCTGGGCCTGTCCGCATCTGCGGAAGCTATTTTGCAAAATCAGCTGACTGCCAACCTGCAGGAGACAGAACGTGCCAAACAATCCGCCCTGAGTGCGCTGTCGTGGGCTGAAGACTGGTTGCTTGGACTGGAAGACACCACGCCTGAGACTTGCAGCACCACCTGTGATGGATTGAAGGTCCATGCTCAAGGCAGTTTACCGGTAAACCCGGAATTTAGAGACCTGTCATGGTGGCTGGATCAGGGTCATGAGGCCGGTATTGATCCACTCACGGGTGAGTTGATTTCAAATATTGCGAGCAGCAGTTTTAACCCGCCGGTTTGGATCATTGAAGCTATCCATGAAATTCTGCCAGCAGAAAGCGGGGCAACTGATTTACAGGTCTGGTATCGAATAATGGCGCGCGGCAGTGGCCGGACAGACACCGGCATTTCAGTGATTGAAAGCATCATCGTTCGTTCCTGGGCTTCCATTGAAAGCATGGAGCCAACTGAAACCGGATTAGCCGGTATCTGCCCTGGTGCTGAGCCCGGCGCAAAATGCGGGCGTGTGTCCTGGCGGGAATTACGCTGACGGACATGAAACCCGGAATAAACGCACCCCGTACTCACGGCATGACACTGATCGAACTGGTTATCGTTATGGCAGTGATGGGCATATTGCTGACCCTGGCCGTTCCGAGCTATCAAAGTTACATGCTACGGGTACACCGCACCGAAGCCATCAGAATGTTGCTACAGGCCTCCATGTGCCAGCAGCGTATCTATGCCAGCCATGGGAACTACGATACCAAGCGATGTCGTCCAGGTTCTGAATACCAGCGCTACCAGGTCACATATCAACCACCGGACACATTGGGACGGACCTACGTTGCCATGGCCACCCCGAAAGGCGCACAGCTTGCAGACCCTTGTGGCAGTTTATCGCTGGATCAGAATGGTGCCAGAAGCATTAGCGGAGCGGGTGGCAGTATTATGAAGTGCTGGAATGGTCGTTAACTGATGGTCTTGATGCGTAGTTCCCGGGGTAAAGCAAACTCCATGTTTTCAGCCACGCCTTCAATTTCACTCACACTGGCTGATACCTGCTGCCTGAGTTGTTCAATAACACCCTCAACCAGACTTTCCGGTGCTGAAGCTCCTGCTGTCACTCCGACGTGCCCCACATTAATCAGCCATTCGGGCCGGATATCGTCGGCACCGTCAATCAGGTAGGACGGCACACCCTGCTTTGCTGCCAGTTCGCGTAAACGGTTAGAGTTGGAACTGTTGACCGAACCGACAACCAGCACCAGGTCGGTCTCCCGGGCCAATGCCTTGACAGCGTCCTGGCGGTTTTGTGTGGCATAACAAATATCGTTGAGCTTCGGCCCGACAATCGCTGGGAATTTATCCTGCAAGGCAGCGATAACACCCCGGGTATCATCAACCGACAACGTGGTCTGGGTCACAAAGGCCAGTTCATCAGGAAAGCTGACTTCCAGTGAGTTCACATCTTCGGGGGACTCAACCAGGTATATCCGGTTGGAACGTGGTGGATTCTTGAACCATTGCCCCAGCGTACCTTCTACCTCCGGATGACCGGCGTGACCGATCAACACAACGTCCCGGCCTTTTTTGCAGTGCCGGGCCACTTCCATGTGAACCTTGGTAACCAGCGGGCAAGTCGCGTCGAAGACCTTCAGTCCCCTTTGTGTACCCGCCTGACGCACATCCTGGGAAACCCCGTGGGCGCTGAAAATCACGGTGGCATCATCGGGCACATCATCCAGTTCTTCGACAAACACGGCGCCCAACCTGGCCAAACGATCTACAACAAAACGATTGTGTACAACTTCATGACGAACATAGATGGGTGCACCAAATAACTCCAGGGCGCGCTCAACAATTTCTATCGCCCGGTCTACACCGGCACAAAACCCACGCGGATTGGCCAGATGGATGTCCATTAATTGTCCTCAGATCGCTTTCCAGACATTGACAGGAGCAAACCATCCAGCAGTAATAAAATCACTCCGCCGGTGATCGCTGAATCAGCCAGGTTAAACGCAGGCCAATGCCAATCCTTATAATACACATCTATAAAATCAACCACATAACCATTAATTATGCGATCAATGAGATTCCCGACCGCGCCGCCGATAATCATGCTCAGGGCTGCAGCGGTCAGTTTTTCCTTTGCGGGCAAACGTAGTAACCAAACGATCAACACCAGCGTTACTACCGAAGCGAGACCGGTAAATAACCAACGCTGCCAGCCACCTGCATCACTGAGAAAGCTGAATGCCGCACCATAATTATGCGCAAGCGTCATGTTTAGCCAGGATGTCAGTTCCACGGGGCGGTATAACGTCAGGGATTCAGTGGCCAAACTCTTGGTCCATAAATCCAGCACGATAATCAGCACGGATATCAACAGCCAGGCAAACGCCATCTTGTTACGAAACAGACTATGTTGCTGTTGAGACTGCATATTCAATTGCATGTTCAATTTAGGCGAGCCTGCGCTCTTCGCCTGAACCCGACACGTTTTCAATGCAGCGCCCACATAATTCCGGGTGCTCGCTTGACTGGCCCACGTCTTCACGCTGATGCCAGCAGCGTACACATTTACTATCTGAATTCTTTACAATCCAGACCCGGTAATCCTGTGTCTCGTAGCAATTATCAGCTGCTGTTGTCTGATCAGATTCTATGATTGCTTCGGAGACAATCAATATGAAGCGCAATTCATCACCCCATTTATCCAGGAACTCACGGCGATTTTCGTTAAGAGGCTGAACATGCACAGTGGCCTCGAGTGAACCGCGAATAACTTTATCCCGGCGCAGAGGCTCAATGGCTTCGTTGACGGTATTAATCAGGCCCATGGTGTCCTGCCAGAAGGCCGCATCGTAAACTCTGTCATCAAGTGCAAACAGGCCCTCGTACCACTGACTCATCAAAACGCTGTCTTCCCGCTCACCCGGCATCAGTGCCCAGATTTCCTCGGCGGTATAACTCAATACCGGTGCGATCCAGCGCACCAGGCTCTCCAGTATGTGATACATGGCCGTTTGAGCCGAGCGCCGCGGCAGGCTGTCCCGGCCGGTTGTGTATAAACGATCCTTCAGGACATTCAGATAGACTGCGCTCAGCTCCAGTGCGCAATAATTATTGACCTTTTGATAGACCTGCATGAACTGATAGTCATCGTAGGCTTGGCAAATCTCATTCTGAATCTGCAATGCCCTGTCTACCGCCCAACGGTCAAAAGGAAGCATTCGTTCCGGTGAAAGTGCATTAGCAGGTTCAAAATCATCGAGGTTGCCCAGCAGGAATCGTGCGGTATTGCGGATGCGACGATAGGCATCTGATACCCGCTTGAGGATCTCATCAGAGACCGTCATTTCCTGGCGATAATCTGCCGCCGCCACCCATAACCTGAGCACATCAGCACCGAGGGAATTCATGACTTTTTGTGGTGCGATGACATTACCCATCGACTTGGACATTTTCTTGCCATCGGCATCGACAACAAAACCATGAGTCAGGACCTGCTTGTAAGGAGCCTCACCATGCATGGCCACCGAAGTCAGCAATGAGGACTGAAACCAGCCACGATGCTGGTCAGAGCCTTCGAGATAGATATCTGCGGGACGGCGCAATTCCTCACGCTCATCCAGCACACAGCGGTGGCTGACGCCGGAATCAAACCACACATCAAGGATATCTTTAACTTGCACGTATTCGCTTTCATCAACGCCCAAACGCTGGTAAATATTATCCTCATACCAGCAATCGATACCAAGTTGCTCGATCAGATCGGCAGCCTTGTACAACAGGGCATCTGTATCCGGGTGCAGCTCTTCGCTCTCGCGGTGAACAAACAGCGTGATTGGCACACCCCAGGTCCTCTGCCTGGATATACACCAGTCCGGACGACCCTCGATCATGCCGCTGATACGTTCCTCGCCCCAGGCCGGCACCCAGCGAATGTCCTTGATGGCCGCCAGCGCACTTGCGCGTAAACCGGCCTTGTCCATATCAATAAACCACTGCGGTGTCACCCGGAATGCGGTGGGTGATTTGTGCCTCCAGCAATGCGGGTAACTGTGTATAAACGATTCGTTGTGTAGCAATACCTTTCTGGATTGCATCAACTCGACAATTTCAGCGTTGGCGGACCAGACAAACTTGCCGGCAAATAACTCGGTATCGGGCAGGTACAGGCCATTGGCGCCCACAGGACTCGTAACTGGCAGATCGTACAATTTTCCAACCCGGAAATCGTCGTCACCATGTCCCGGCGCGGTATGCACTGCACCGGTACCAGCTTCGGTCGTAACGTGATCAGCCAGGATCACAGGTACCTGGCGGTCATAAAACGGATGTTGCAATAACTGGTGTTCCAGCGCTGCACCCTTGCAGCTCCCCAGTACTGCGGCATCTTCCAGGCCAATGCGACTAACAACGGCATCTTTCAATTTCACCTGCCAGTACGATCGCTATGGTTTGCCCCTGCCAACGGCCCTTGACCAGCACGTAGTCCAGATCGGCATGCAAGGCCACGGCTTCGTTGGCCGGTAATGTCCAGGGCGTGGTGGTCCAGATTGGTATACCGACTTCGCCATCCACGGAATCAACAGCAAATACCCCCAGTACGGCCTCTTTATCAACTGCGCTAAATAGCACGTCAACCGCAGGCGAGGTTTTATCCTGGTATTCAATTTCAGCCTCGGCCAGTGCCGAACCACAATCAAAACACCAGTTAACCGGTTTAACACCCTGGTCCAGGTGACCACCTTCAATAATTTTAGCCAGCGCACGAACCATATTGGCTTCATAGGCAAACTTGTTGCTTGCATACGGGTCATCCCATGTACCCAGCACCCCAAGACGTTTGAAACCTTCACGTTGCAGGTTAATTTGGCGATCGGCATATTCCCGGCACTTTTGCCGGAATGTACGCGCGTCAACTTTGCGGCCGACCTTGCCAACCTTCTTTTCAACCTGTAACTCAATCGGCAGGCCATGACAGTCCCAGCCCGGCACATAGGGGGATTTAAAACCCGCCAGCAAGCGCGACTTGATCACCATGTCTTTCAGGATTTTGTTGACCGCGTGACCAATATGAATATCACCGTTGGCATAGGGAGGGCCATCGTGAAGGATAAACAATGGCCGGTCAGCCGTGTGTTTCTGGATACGTTCATACAGGCCGCTTTCCTCCCATTGCTTCAGCATCTGGGGTTCGCGGTTGGCCAGGTTAGCTTTCATCGGGAAAGCCGTGTTTGGCAGGTTAATTGTGTCTTTATAATCCATGTTTATCTGTGCTGTGTTCGTTTTTCAATTTTCAGTTAATGCCAGGCAAACCCTTGCCAGGCGTTCATCTTCTCGCATTTGCACCACAAGGTCATCAATATCTGCAAAGTGGACCTCATCGCGGAGCTTTTTTATAAACTCTACTTCCAGCCTCTGGCCATATAAGTCACCCGTAAAATCAAACAGGTGTGCTTCAAGCAAAAATCCTTCACCACCTACGGCCGGACGTGTTCCAAGATTAGCCACTCCATCGCGCCAATCGCTATTGCCCCAACGGACCCTTATCGCAAAAATGCCTTTAAGCGGGCTGGGTAACGCTGCCAGACGTATATTGGCTGTCGGATAACCCAGTTGGCGGCCCAACTGCTGGCCCTTGATCACCCTGCCTGCCATCCGGAACGGCCGACCCAGCAAACGCCCGGCCCCCTCCAGATCACCGACCGCAAGATAATCCCGGATGGCGGTGCTGCTGGCCCGCTGACCATCCACATCAAGCATCGGGATCGTATTCAGCCCAAAGCCCAGTTTCTCACCGGACTGACGAAGTGAATCGGTATTCCCCTGCCGACCTTTGCCATAACGGAAGTCTGCACCAACCACCACATCACTGGCGGCCAGGGTATCTACCAGCACTGACTGGACAAAGTCCTCCGCACTCATAGCGGCCAGAGCCTGATTAAAACGCATTAACCAGACAAGTTCTATACCTTCATTTGCCAGGTAGTCCAGCTTCTGTCGTGCCGACATCAAACGGGCCGGAGCAGCATCCGGCCTGAACCAGGTCTCGGGTAGCGGTTCGAATGTTATTACTGCAATTGGACGCTTGCCGTCAGCCAGCAACTCACAATGCCGGATCAACGCCTGGTGCCCAAGATGTAACGCATCAAAATTACCGATGGTTACGACAGTGGACTGCAGCAACTGTCTGCCCGGATTGTCTCTGATTACCTGCATATTCTGAAGGAGTACTATTGCCCGACCACAAAGCAACGAATTATAGCAGCCACGGTCGATTCAGCACGAAAAATCAATACAAAACCAGCCTATTTGGCCCCACGCAATAAGTCATGCTTTTTCAGACCAAATACCATGCTTGTGAAAATATATACACTTACGCCAAAACCGATGTGCAGGGCCAGGTTTTTAATCCTTAAAGCTGCGTTGGCCTGCAACCAGCTTTCCGTATCATGGGTCATGAATAATAATAGCGCCCCCATCGTTGTACACGCCAATAAAATTGCGACCCACAATCTGATCCAACCACGCTCCGGTATATAAACCTGGCGTTTTCTGAGACCACGGTAAAGTAATATGGCGTTCAGATAAGCGGCAGCTGAACTGGCCAGCGCCAGACCTGCGTGTGGGCCTTCAAACCCCTTGCTCAAAAGCAAGCCAACAAATATCAGGTTTAACAGCATATTCGTCACCATCGCCGCAATCGCTATCTTGACCGGCGTACTGGTATCCTGGCGTGCGTAATAACCCGGTGCCAGTACCTTGACCGCTATGAATGCAGGCAAACCAGCGGAATATGCGACCAGGCTGTAGGAGGACATACGTACATCTTCCGGTTGGAAAGCATCGTACTGGAACAGGGTGATCAGGATAGGCCCAGCCAGAATGACCAGGCCAACAGCAGCCGGCACCGTAATGATTACCGCGAGGCGCAAGGCCCAGTCCAAAGTTGCGGAGAACTCAACCGTACTTGCCTTTGCGTGCTTTTGTGACAGATTGGGAAGAATGACAGTTGCCAGCGCGATGCCAAATACGCCCAGTGGAAACTCCAGCAAGCGGTCGGAGTAATACAACCAGGAAACGCTACCGGTGACCAGGAATGTGGCAATGATGCTGTCGATCAGAAGATTGATCTGCGCTACCGAGGATCCGAAAAGTGTCGGGATCATCAGTTTCATGATACGGCGCACACCGGAATGTCGCCAACCCCAACGTGGCCGGGGCATCAAACCCAGCCGCATCAACGCCGGAATCTGCAACAACAATTGTGCGAATCCCGCTGCCAAAACACCCCATGCAAGGGCTGTGACGGGTACTTCCAGGCGTTCAGCCAGTAACAGCGCTGCCGCGATCAGGGAAAGATTGAGTAATACCGGCGTCAATGCGGGAATAAGAAAGCGTTCATAAGTATTAAGGATTCCACCGGCCAGTGCGGTCAGCGAGATCAGCATAATGTAGGGAAAGGTTATCCGCAGCATGCCAGCTGACAGGTTGAACTCCGGCCGGTCGTCTGCCAGCCAGCCAGGTGCAAATATCGACAGCACCAGGGGCGCAGCAAAAATACCGATTGAGGTTATAACCAGCAGTATTGCGGCCAATGTGCCCGTAACATGATCGATCAGATCACGTAATGCCTGCCGGTCTCCATTGGCCTTGTACTCCGACAAAACGGGTACAAATGCCAGTGAAAAAGACCCCTCGGCAAACAGGCGACGCATAAAATTGGGGATTCTGAAAGCCAGAAAAAAAGCATCGGTCTCTCCACTGGCACCAAACATTTTAGCCAGCACGACATCACGGACAAAACCGAGTATCCGGGAAAGAATGGTCGCACCACCCACTGTTGCGGTCAATTTCAGTAGCTTCATACTTGCTCAGTGCTCCTTCAACGTGATAATTACGGGTTCAGCGCTCCTGTGGGGTTTCGCAGCAAGGCGCAGTGCGCAGTGAATGGCCCGTCCTTTACAAGTGCTGCAACGCAGCGGCGGAGCCCCACAGGAGCGCCCTGCGGGTTGGCTTGTCAGCGTCCATGGACATCGTTGCACCTCTTGCCAAGGACTAAGGCCATTACCTGCGAGGTGCGCCTTGCCATGAACACTGACAAGCCAACTGAACCCGTAATTATCACGTTGAAAGAGCACTAGTGTCCTGACCCCAAAAAAATCATGTAATTTTACTGTTAAATGATTGACCCGGCGGAGAAAAACTAAGATACTACCCGGCTAATTCCTGAACCAGTATTTATGGAGATTTACCTTGGCTAACAGTTTATCAGCACGCAAGCGTGCACGTCAGGCCGAAAAGCATCGTTTACGCAATGCCAGCCAGCGCTCGCATGTTCGCACAACGATTAAAAAAGTGCTTGCGGCAATTGAATCCGGCGATAAAAGCGCAGCTGAAACAGCTTATAAAGCTGCTGTTCCTGCCATTGACCGTTCAGTTTCCAAAGGACTTATGCACCGCAACAAAGCTGCGCGTCATAAATCACGCCTGAATAGTCACGTACGAAATATGTAATCCTTGAGCTTGGTTCACATCGTGTGAATTGGGCCTTTATAAGAAGATTACTAAAAAGCCCCGTTTAAAGCGGGGCTTTTTTTATGTTCAGGAGAAGGTGAGAGAAGGTGAGACAGGGAATCGGTCGAGAGACTGGCCTGGGCCACCGGGAATCGGTCGAGAAACTGGCCTGGGCCATGTGCGACGCGAAAAGCTCGCAATTTGCACGGCAATTAAAAAAGGCACTCATGCTAATCAGCTATCACCAGCTTCCAGACTCCATTCTTTTTGCTGTTCCTGTTCTAGTTCCATCATTTCATCCAGCGCCCGTCCGATACTTTGCATCAATTCATCGGTACCACTGCGGGTGACTGAAGAAATCATGAACCATGGAGCGGTCCAGTCCAGTTCTTTAACAACCCTGGTAGCAATTTCCTTTGCTTCCGCCTGCTCCAGAACATCTGTCTTGGTAAATACCAGCCAGCGGGTTTTTTCACCCAGGCTGCTATCAAAATTCACAAGTTCCTGCTCAAGCTTGCGGACTGCATCTTCAGGGGGCATTTCATCCAGTGGGGCGATGTCTACAAGGTGTAACAATAAACGTGTTCTTTTCAGGTGCTTGAGAAACTGCACACCCAGACCTGCCCCTTCGGCTGCACCTTCGATTAAACCCGGTATATCAGCGATCACGAAACTGCTGTCCATACCCACCCGAACCACACCCAGGTTTGGATACAGGGTCGTAAACGGGTAATCAGCAACTTTCGGACGGGCAGCTGATACCGTACTGATCAGGGTTGATTTACCAGCATTGGGGAAACCCAGCAAACCTATGTCCGCCAGCACCTTCAACTCCAGATGCAACTGAAATTCTTCACCGGCCTCCCCGGGGGTGAATTTCCGTGGTGCCTGGTTGGTCGAACTCTTGAAGTGCACGTTACCCAGGCCACCGCGACCACCGCGTGCAACCAGCAGGTGCTGACCATGCTCGGTTACATCTCCAACAGCCACTTCACTCAACACATCGGTCACCACCGTGCCCAGTGGTACACGGATATAAATATCCTCACCTTTTTTGCCGTACATCTTCTGGCCCCTGCCCTGGACGCCATTTTGTGCCTTGTAATTTCGAAGGTGGCGAAAATCCACCAAAGTGTTCAGGCCGGAATCACCTTCCAGGTATACACTGCCCCCGGCACCACCATCACCGCCGTCAGGCCCACCGTACTGAATGTACTTTTCCCTGCGAAATGACGCCGAGCCGCTACCGCCTTTGCCTGCGATAACATGAATGGATGCTTCATCAACAAATTTCATAAAGGGTCAATCCTGTGCGGCTTTCATCATTCATAGCATGGGGATTATATATCAGCCATAAAAAAACCCCGCCAAAGCAGGGTCTTTTAAAACTGAGGTCAGATTCAATTTATTGAACCTTACCCCACTTTTTTTAACTTTCTTCTGTTACTACGCTAACAAATCTGCGTTTGGGCAATCCACGTAGCTGAAACTTCACTTTGCCTTCACTCAAGGCAAACAGCGTATGGTCACGACCGACACCCACGTTCTCACCAGCATGAAAACGAGTGCCACGCTGACGGACCAGGATATTACCGGCCAGTACAGATTCGCCACCATAACGTTTCACACCAAGATACTTAGGATTGGAATCGCGACCGTTGCGCGTACTACCACCTGCTTTCTTATGTGCCATGATTCAATTCCTCTGCTATTAAGCTTCGCTTTTAGTTTCAGCTTCAGGTTTCTCAGCTTTAGGTTTAGCAACCTTGGCCTTGGCAACCTTCTTCTTTGGTGCTGAAGCAGCAATTCCAGAGATTCCAATCCGGGTGAAATCCTGCGGATGGCCCATACGTTTCATATGGTGCTTACGACGTTTGAATTTAAGAATCCGAATCTTCTCTCCACGACCGTGTTCAACGATAGTGGCTGTGACCTTGCCGCCTTTCAGATAAGGTGAACCAACTTTAACGTCTTCACCTTCACCGACCATCAGCACCTGGTCGAGTTCGACCGTAGCGCCTTTTTCAGCGTCAAGTTTTTCAATTTCTAATATATCTCCAGTGACAGCACGATATTGTTTGCCACCAGTTGCGAATACTGCGTACATGGTAAACTGCTCCGGGTTCAAAGAGCCCTACAAAAGGGCGAGAATATTAGCGTTTTTATGGGGTGCGGTCAACCTCCAGAAGAAGAAAAAACAATGTATTTTGCTTCCTCTCAATTATGTATAAATCAAAAGTATCCACAAACCCAATCCGGGAGGAGGTGAGAGCGGGAACCGCTCTCACCTCCTCCATGTTTTGTAAGGTCTCAGGAGGTACACCCAGCTTCCTGCGAATTATGCGAGCCTGAAAGAGGTGACTTCGATCGGTTATCGGTGACCCAGGCCAGCCTCGCGACCAATTACCAGTCCCCGTTCCTCTCACAGTCTTCCGTATATAACACGCCCATTCATTACAAAAGGAGGGTATAGTAGATGGTTACGAATCGTTCCGGCACTTTAAATGAAAACCATCAAAATACGCGGCGCCCGCACCCACAATCTAGCCAATATTGACCTGGATCTTCCACGCGACAAGTTGATCGTGGTTACCGGCCTTTCAGGCTCTGGTAAGTCATCACTGGCTTTCGATACTATTTATGCGGAAGGCCAGCGCCGTTACGTGGAATCACTGTCGGCCTATGCACGCCAGTTTTTATCGGTGATGGAAAAGCCGGATATCGACCATATTGAAGGGCTTTCTCCGGCTATTTCAATTGAGCAAAAATCCACTTCTCACAATCCGCGCTCCACGGTCGGCACGATTACAGAAATCTACGACTACCTGCGTCTGCTGTTCGCACGCGTGGGTACGCCCTGCTGTCCCGATCACGGCCAACCGCTTGAAGCCCAGACCATCAGCCAGATGGTCGACCAGGTCCTGGCTCTGCCCGAGGGCACAAAAATGATGCTGATGGCACCGGTGGTCCGTGACCGCAAGGGTGAGCATGCGCAGTTATTTGATGAGTTACGTGCGCAGGGTTATATCCGTGTTCGTGTCGATGGCGGTATTTATCCGATTGACGACGTGCCTGCGCTCGAATTGCGCCGGAAACATACGATTGAAGTAGTCATCGACCGGTTTAAGGTACGCCCGGACCTAAAACAGCGCCTGGCTGAATCATTTGAAACCGCGCTGATATTGTCCGATGGCCTGGCACTGTTAACACCTATGGACGAGGTGAGGGAAGGTGAGACCGGGAACCGGTCGAGAAACTGGCCTGGGCCACAGGGAACCGGTCGAGAAACTGGCCTGGGCCGGCATGAAGGTGGCATGACAGAAAAACTACTTAGCTCCCGTTACTCCTGCATACATTGTGATTACAGCCTGCAGGAAGTCGAACCACGCATGTTCTCGTTTAATAACCCGAATGGTGCCTGCCCGGGTTGCGATGGTCTCGGTGTAGCCCAGTTTTTTGATCCGGAACGCGTCGTCTGTAACCCGCATGTAAGCCTGGCCGGCGGTGCCGTGCGTGGCTGGGATCGTCGCAATGCCTATTATTTTCAGATTATCAAGGCATTGTCGGCACACTATGACTTCGATATTGAAGTGCCATTCGAGGAGTTATCCGAAAAACATCGCGATATTATTCTCTACGGCAGCGGTGACGAGATCATCGAGTTTACCTATTTCGGAGAGCGTGGCACACAGAAACGACGGCACCCGTTTGCCGGTGTTATTCCAAACCTGGAAAAACGTTTCAAAGAAACCGATGCGCGTATCGTGCGTGAAGAGTTATCTAAATATATATCCCAGAAACCCTGTCCCGAGTGCCATGGTCAGCGTCTGAACCGGCAAGCCAGGCATGTGTTTGTAGCAGACACCAACCTTCCAACTGTCACCGCGTGGCCAATTTTGAGCTGTCTGAAATTCTTTGATGAGCTGAGCCTCGGTGGTCATAAAGGCAGATTGCCGAAAAAATCGTCAAAGAAGTCCATCAACGTCTGCAATTTCTCGTTAATGTCGGTCTCGATTACCTGACCCTCGACCGTAAAGCCGGCACCTTGTCCGGTGGTGAAGCGCAACGCATCCGCCTGGCAAGCCAGATCGGCGCAGGCCTGGTAGGTGTGATGTATATCCTCGATGAGCCCTCTATCGGTCTTCACCAGCGCGACAATGAACGTTTGCTCTCTACATTGGTTCGTTTACGCGATATCGGCAATACCGTCATTGTGGTTGAGCATGATGAAGAGGCCATCCGCGCGGCGGACCACGTCGTTGATATGGGTCCGGGTGCAGGTGTTCACGGCGGCGAAGTCGTTTTCAGCGGCAAACCTGAAGACCTGGTCAATAGCGATGCCACGCTGACCGGTAAATACCTTTCCGGCAGGATGGAAATTGAAACACCTTCCAGGCGCAACGCAGCAGACCCCCAAAGGGTTTTCAAACTGATAGGTGCCACCGGCAATAACCTCAAGAAGGTCACACTGGAAATTCCCGCCAGCTTGTTTACCTGCGTTACCGGGGTATCCGGTTCGGGCAAATCTACCCTGATCAACGACACACTACACCGCCTGGTAGCCCGCGAATTATATGACTCCAGTGCCCAGCCCGCACCATATGAAGCAGTGGAAAATCTGCATCTGTTCGATAAAGTAGTTGATATCGACCAGTCCCCCATCGGCCGCACACCCCGCTCCAATCCGGCCACCTATACCGGCCTGTTCACACCAATACGTGAATTATTTGCCGGCACCCAGGAGGCACGCTCGCGTGGCTACAAACCAGGGCGTTTCAGTTTCAACGTCAGGGGCGGGCGCTGCGAGGCCTGCCAGGGTGATGGTTTGATCCGGGTCGAAATGCATTTCCTGCCGGACATTTATGTGCCCTGCGATGTTTGTAAAGGCAAGCGCTATAACCGCGAATCTCTCGGTGTGCACTATAAAGGCAAGAATATCCACGAAGTATTGGGTATGACGGTAGAAGATGCATTGGAATTTTTTGCGCCGGTGCCGGTGGTCGCACGTAAACTGCAAACCCTGATGGATGTCGGCCTGTCCTACCTGACACTCGGCCAGAGCGCTACCACTCTTTCTGGTGGTGAAGCGCAACGGATCAAGCTGGCCAAGGAATTGTCCAAACGTGATACCGGACAGACACTGTACATACTGGACGAGCCGACCACCGGTTTGCATTTCCATGACATCAGGCAATTACTCCAGGTACTGCACCGCTTGCGCGATCATGGCAACACGGTGGTGGTAATCGAGCATAACCTGGATGTCATCAAAACTGCCGACTGGGTCATAGACCTTGGCCCGGAAGGCGGTGACCGGGGCGGAGAAATCATTGCCACCGGAACACCCGAGCAAATGGCAGGCGTCACCTACTCTCATACCGGACATTTTCTTGCAAAACTTTTTAATCGATATGCGGCAATGCAAAAGAAATCTGCCTGAGTACTTAAATTGATACTGAATTGGAATCAACATGCTTGAAATCATTAATCACGACAAGGTACGTGAAATTCGACTGACAAGACTGCCGGTCAATGCCCTCAATCTGGAACTGGTTAAATTGCTGACGCAATCCCTGCGTGAAGCGGAGACAGAATGTGGTGCAGTGGTTTTATCCGGCCGGGATGGGGTGTTCTCCGCCGGTTTGGACGTGGTTGAACTACTGCGGTGTGATTATGATGGTATGACTGATTTCTGGAATGCATTCTTCGAGTTACTTGAATTGGTTGCCTGCTCACAGATACCCGTAGCCGCTGCAATCACCGGTCATAGTCCGGCAGGCGGAGCCATCATTTGCCTGATGTGTGATTATCGGGTGATGAGCCGTGGCGGCTACAAAATCGGATTAAATGAAACACGGGTGGGCTTGATCATACCGCCGGTATTGCAAAACAGCATAGCCCGATTGGTGGGGCCTCGGATGGCAGAGCAGATGATTGTTGCCGGTACCATGATCGATCCGAATAATGCGTTCAATACCGGTTTAGTTGACGCGCTGGAAACGGGTTATGAAGCGACTATTCAGCATGCTATTGGGTGGTGCGAAGACCTGCTATCGCTTCCGCAGCATTCCATGCTTGGCAACCGGGCCGTGGCTCGCGCACATTTCAAACAGGAGTTTGCCAGGCATACCGCTGACAGCGTGGCGTTGTTCGTGGATAACTGGTTCTCGGATGAAGCCCAGGCCATCATGAAGGCGCTGGTGGCTCAGCTGAAGAGTAAAAATAATTAATCCGCAGATTACGCGGATTACGCAGATTTTCTTTGCTTTCTTTAATCTGCGGAATCTGCGGAAAATAATTCCACACCTGGTTTTTCCTAAGGTTCTATCGGCCGGGATGGATCCTGTATCCACTCACTCCACGAGCCGACGTACAATATTTGTTTTGCCATAAAGAGTGTTCTTGCTATTGCTGATGGGTAAACCCGGTTGTCCCATGGATTGAATTTTCCAAGCGGTTGCCAAGGTTCATCAAAATAGCTGCAGTGATTCCCCATATCCTGTGCCCCTGCCAATGCAGGGAGGAAACCACTATGGTTTTCCCCTCGTGGTCAACTTCTACATGGGAGTATTCATTGCGGTTCACCGCCAGCTTCAACGGTACGGTAAATACTTCGGACACCTCACGGTAATCGGGCTTCCAGACAAAAGACGACCGAACCAGACCAACAACCGGCAATACCCGGTAGTCTGAATTTGTATCCACACGATCAAGAAAGCCAAGCGGGGATACCTGTGAGAAATCCAGGCCAATCTCTTCTTCCGCCTCACGCAGCGCGGTTGAAATAGCTGAGCGATCAGTTCGATCAACCGCACCGCCTGGAAAACTGACCTGTCCCGGATGTTGCGGCAATAACTCGGAGCGGACTGTTAACAGAATTTCTGGTTCGGGCTTGTCCAGGATTGGAACCAGGACAGCCGCAGTTCGCCTGGGGCGTGGTGGATTTCTGCTTGTGTCTCGCAATACATTGAGTTTAAGCGCAGATACACCCTGATCAAAGGATGAAACAGCACTCAACAATGTACGGTACAAATCAGATGGCATATCTCAATATGATACTTGGGGAACCGCAGAAACAATACAGGTAGGTGATAATGTCAAATTATCGGCCTTTATCACCGGGCAAAAAAACCGGGTAGCGTGCGCTACCCGGCTTTCACAATCTTACTTGAGGATTTCGACCAGCTTGATGTCGAACATCAAAGCCTCATTCGGACCAACCGGCGGATTGCCGCGAGCACCGAATGCCAACTCTGGTGGAACAAATATCTGCCAGGTAGAACCTGCTTTCATCAAAGGCAGCACTTCCTGCCAACCCTTCAGAACGGCATTGACTGTAAACTCTTCCGGAGTACCGCGGGCGAATGAGCTGTCGAACTCACGTCCATCCAGCTTGGAACCACGGTAATGAACCGTAACCTTGCTTTCCAGACCGGGACGAGCACCATCACCTTCTTCAATGATGCGGTATTGAACGCCGCTGGGAAGAACGACAATTCCGGTTTTGGATTTATTGGCCGTCAGGAAAGCCTCGCTTTCTGCCTGGTTCTTTTCAGACAATTCACGGAACTGCTCAACCTGCTCTGCACGTACTTTCTCTTGCAGTGCAGTCAGCAATGTCCGCATTTCTTCAGTGGTAACCTGAGGCTCTTTGCCAGCCACGATGTCGCGTATGGCGGTTATAAGAGATTCAACGTCAAATTCGGTGCTGCGTCGTTTGATGTCGGCACCAATATCCCAACCAACAGCGTAGCTGAGTTTGCCTTTTTCTGTGTTTACATCCTGAGCCAGGACAGAGCCGGAAGCCAGCATGAATAAAATCGTAAGCGCGAGTCTGGATCGCATTGAGTATTCCTCTTGCCAATCAATAAAGGGGGGCTATTCTACATGAGCAGGCTTGGATATGTCATGCCTTATACAGCATCAATTTCTGCAAAGGCGGCCAGATAGACTGTGCAAAGCTTTTCAAGTTCAACCACCTGTTGGTAAATTTGGCCAACCGAGTTGGCAGATCCGCTGAGAGATTCTCACTGATCAGATAAATAACCTTATATATCATATAGATGTAAATCACAAAAATATTGGCACGAAGCATGCATTTAAAGCAAGTACAGAACAGAATGCAGGAGCATACACAATGAGTATCTTTTCCAGATTCACCGACATTATCAACGCCAATATCAATTCCTTACTGGAAAAAGCGGAAGAACCCGAGAAAATTATCCGTCTGATGATTCAGGAAATGGAAGATACGCTTGTGGAAATCCGCTCTGCGGCTGCCAAATGTATCGCTGACCGGAAAGAACAACGGCGCTACGCAGAGTTTCTCGAACGCGAACAAAAAGGCTGGGCCAAACGGGCCGAGCTGGCAGTTCGCCAAGGCCGGGAAGATCTGGCACGGGCAGCACTGGCTGAAAAACAGGCTCTGATTGATGAGGTTGAGACCACGCAGCATGAAACCAAAATGCTCAACCAGCAGCTGGAAAAATTCAATTCAGACATCACCCAGTTACAAAGTAAACTGAATGACGCCAAAACCCGTCAACGCAGTATTGTCATACGTCATAAAACAGCGACGTCACAGCTGGCGGCACGCAAGCACATACATGATGACAAGATTGACGAGATGCTGTTCCGGTTCGAAAATGCCGAGCGGCGTATTGACCGGGTTGAAGCACAAGGTGAGTCCCTGGATATGGGACGGCGCAAAGGCCTGGCAGAGGAAATTGCCGGTCTCGAAGACGATGACCGGGTCGAGGATGCACTTGCTGCGTTAAAAGCGAAGGTCAGTAAGTCCGACAAGACTGATAAAGCCGGGGCCGATAAAGCCGGACAGGAGAAATAAGATGTCTGAACTCATATTCGTTTTATTGTTAACAGTCTGCGCACCACTGTGGATCATATTTCACTACATCACCAAGATGAAAACCTCCAAGGGATTGACGCCTGAAGATGAAAAAATGTTGGCGGAAGTGTGGGAGTCCACCAAGAAGATGGAAGGCCGCATCATGACCCTGGAGCGCATCCTCGATATCGAATCACCCACATGGAGACAACGCCATGAGTGATCTGTACGAACGCAAGAACCCGCACCGGCTTTATCGTGACAAGGACAACGCCATGCTGGCTGGTGTCTGTGCCGGGCTGGCCAGTTATTTTGGACTTAACCGGAAAGGTTTGCGCCTGATCGTGGCAGTATGCACCTTGTTCTTCTTTCCTTTCGTGGTACCGACGTACATCATCCTGGCGATCATTCTTCCGGTCAAACCACAAGACCTGTACCAGGATGAAGGTCAGGAAAAATTCTGGCGCGGCGTAAGCATGGCCCCGACTGATGTATTCAGCAATCTTAGCCACCGCTTCCGGGAACTGGATTTGCGTCTACAAAAAATGGAAGCCTATGTCACTTCAAGGGAATTTGAGATGGACCGTGAACTGGGCCGAAATTCACGCTAAAAAAGTGGTGAAAGCTCCTGATTGCGATAAAACGAATGCTTATCGCGACGCGATGTAACGAATTGGGCCCTGAGCGCGTCAACTTAATTGTACTTTAACGGTCTTTATAAGTAGGACGACGGGAAACCGGTCACAATTAACAACAGGATTGCAAAATCATGAACCATTACAAAACCAATACAAACGGAGCCCTGGTCACCCCCGCACCATTGTTTGCATCTGTGTGGCTAGCCTTGTTTCACGTGTTACGTAAAAACTATAACGAACGCAATCATGCAGAAACTGCGAATACAAAACCCTCACGAACAACGGAACAAGGGTAGCCAATCCTTGAATCTAACCTGATTTGGGGTGAAAGTCCTTTTCACCTGCAGTCACCATTAAATTCATACGATTCCGTTGTGGCGGCAACGGACAAGTGGAATAGGGATTAAACGCACAAGGCGGGTTATAGGCTTTATTAAAATCGACCGTCAGACGACCATTTTCCGGCATCGCATCACTGTATAGAAACCGCCCTGCCCCATAGGTACCATGACCGCTGGTCCGGTCCGCAAAAATAAACCACAAATCCTCGGAAGTCTCATCCCCCAGGCCCAGCAGGCTGTGGGTCGTGCCATCCATATCAAACTCAAAGGTACCATATACAGGTGACTCACTGACCTGTCCCAGTACATTGGTAATTTCGATGCTTGCCCCTTCGTCTGCACGGATAAACCGACCATTAATACGCCATGACTCGTCGATGGGATAATTATCCACACCTTTAAAATTCTGCAATGCTTTTGCCTGTGAGTCCTTGATACGCAGCGCATAGGAACCTCTGAAAATGCTATAGAAACTCAATGTTCCACCTGCCACCAGCGTTGGTTTGCCTTTGTTATCTGCAACCAGTTCTGCTTGTTGCAAAGACTCACCATTGATACTCACCTTGTCTGTATCAGAACTTACAAAACGTAAGCTATCGTTTTGCAGGGATACACTGCCCCAGTATGCCGGCCCACCTGTCAGTTGGATATCGTTGTCCTTTGCACTACCAACACGGTTTTCTCCATCCTTGAGCCATTCGAGTCCAACCAGTGTCAGCCATCCATCTGGCTGAACAAGCCGTTCATGCCGGTTGGTTCTCCAGGCCTTGATTGTCTGCTGGTGATTTTCACCCTGCTGCAATGTACCTGCCGACTGGTCTGCCAGCAACGGCAATGTAAACAGGAAACTGCCGAGCATGGCAGCAAACAAAGATACAGTTATGAAATGCCGAAGATAATTATTATTTGAATGTGTCATTTGATTCTGCCATATACGTCCTCGAGGCGCTCAATATCATCCTCGCCAAAATAATCACCTGTTTGAACTTCGATCAGGTGTATGTCCTTGTCACCCGGGTTCTCGAGTCGATGCAGGGTTTCAACCGGGATAAATGTGGACTGGTTGGCTTCCAGCATAAACTCTTCGTCGCCCAGGCGAACCTTTGCCGTGCCGCGCACTACCGTCCAGTGTTCCGCTCTTCGGTGGTGAAGTTGCAGGGACAGTACCTGCCCCGGCTTAACCACCAGACGTTTAACTTTGCAGTCAGTAGCATCTTCCAGAATGGTATAACTGCCCCAGGGCCGGTGTACTGTTTTATGGAATTCAACGGCCTCATGCTTTAATTCCGAAAGCTGAGCGACCACTTCTTTGACATCCTGTGCCTGATCGCGATCAGCAACCAGCACTGCATCTCCGGTATCAACGATAACCAGGTTCTTCACACCTACGGCCGCAACCACCCGCTCTCCGCTCTGAACAAAGCAACCAGTTGAACCAACCATAATGGCTTTGCCCTTGATGCGGTTGCCACTCTCATCAGATTCGTATAATTCGCTGATGGCTTTCCACGAACCTATATCGCTCCAGCCAAAATCACTGGCTACGACGGCTGTATTATCCGCCCGCTCCATAACCGCGTAGTCTATGGAGATAGAGGGGCATTCGGCGAATACTTCTGCAGGAAATTCAGTCGGTGACTGTGTCTTGTCAGTTGCCTCCCAGACACGTACGACCGCAGCATATACGTCCGGAGCGAAACGTTTCAAAGACTCCAGAAACGTACCGGCCTGGAAACAGAACATTCCGGAATTCCAGTGGTATTCTCCCGATTCAAGGTATTTGATGGCCGTGGCTTCATCCGGTTTTTCAACAAACTCAGCGATCCGGTATCCACCACTCGCGGTCAATACATCACCCTGGCGAATGTAGCCATAACCGGTCTCAGCGTGTGTCGGGTGAATTCCAAATGTCACCAGGTACCCCTGGTTCGAAAGCAGCGTCGCCTCTTTCACACAGGCCTCAAAATTATGCAGGTCTGCAATCAGGTGATCGGCCGGCATCACCAGCAAAGATGCATTTTCACCCACGCTATCCCGCACACTCAAAGCAGCCAGGGCTATCGCAGGTGCAGTATTTCTACCCATGGGTTCGAGCAGGAACTGCTCATTTCCGCTGGTATTTTTTAACCCGGCATACAGGTCGCGCATATAAAAGTAGTAATCACGACTGGTTACGGTGATAACAGGAGCATCACCGGCAACCGATTTCGCCCTGAGCAGAGTTTTCTCAGCCAGGGTTTCGCCATCAACCAATTCCATAAATGGCTTGGGATGGGCCCGCCGGGAAACCGGCCACAGACGTGTACCGGCACCGCCCGAAAGAATAACAGGGATCAATGTGGCTTTCGAATCGGTATGGATCATAAAATGTGTAGTGTCCTATATAAGTTCTCTTGTTTTTATCTCGTCAAGCACAGTCTGCAGCGCACGGATAAAAGACGCCGGGAGAATATTAAAAGCCTCAGCAATCCGATTGCAATTCAGAACCGACCATTTGGGCCGTTTAGCTGGCTGAGGAAATCCTGAGCTTGGCACAGGTGTCAAATCCGGTTCATTTTCCAGTAATCCCGCCTTGACCGCATATACAAATATCGTACTGGCAAAATCATACCAACTGACGGTCCGGTCATCACAGTAGTGGAAAAGTCCGCCAAGGTTTTCAGATTCCTGCTGTTGCCAGCCTTCAATAATGGCATCACTGGTCAGTGCAAGATTCCGGGCCCAGGTTGGGCAGCCCTGCTGGTCATCCACAACATTGAGGACAAGCCCTTTACGAGCCAGTTTCAACATGCTCAAGACAAAGTTATTACCATGCGATGAATATACCCAGGAGGTGCGCAGGGTGGCATGCCTGCAACCACTGGCCTCAATGGCCTGTTCGCCGGCCAACTTGCTCTCGCCGTAAACGTTTTGTGGATCGGCTACATCTGTCTCGCGGTAGGGCACAGTGGCATTGCCATTAAAAATATAATCGGTGGAATAATGTATCAGGCGAGCGTCATTGTGTTTTGCCCAATGCGCCAAACGCCCGGGCAAGGCTGCATTGACTTCAAAAGCCATTTCCAAGGCTGTTTCAGCCTTGTCTACTGCCGTAAAAGCTGCGGTGTTGACGATTAGTGCAGGTTGTAAACGGTTCAGTAATTTTTCCAACCTGCCGGCATCGCTGATATCCAGTTCCACCCAGTTAACCGGTGGTGTGACCGGTGTACTGCGGTCGGTGGCGGTGACACTGCCACGGGCCGATAACAACGGCAGTAGCTCAAAACCAAGCTGGCCGGCGGCCCCCGTCAGAAGAATATTCAATTATTTTTACCTGGCAGACGTTCAACTGGCACGTCGCGCAAAAACGGTGCAAGACGGTCTTTGCCGGAAATTGATTCAGGTTCACCAGGCCACACCACAGCAATGTCCGGATCATTCCATGCGATTGCAGCATCGTATTCCGGTGCGTACTCATTGGTGCAGAGGTAGTGAAATAACGCCGTGTCGCTCAACACCAGGAAACCATGAGCAAAACCCTCGGGAACATAAAGCTGACGATGGTTCCGTGCGCTTAGCTCCACACCCTGCCCATTGTCCAAATGATGGTGAACCCGGTCGTATATCAACTGCGACATCGAATATGCAACCTTCCATTACGGAAACCAGCTTGCCCTGCGATTGGCGATACTGGTAGTGCAATCCGCGCAAAACCCCCTTTGCAGAACGTGACACGTTAGCCTGTTTGAATGCGACGGGTAATCCGTGGCTGCCATATCTACTGGCCTTCCAGCCTTCCTGGAAAAACCCTCTGTCATCGCCATACACGCTGGGCTCAATGATGACCACACCATCAAGACCGGTCTCAAGAACCCTCAACCGTCCGGCCCCCGTTCCAGTAGTTGTACAAGGTATTCACCATAACCACTGTTGCGCAGGGGTTCTGCCAACTCCAGAACCTGTTCACGATTTATCCAGCCACGCAAAAAGGCAATTTCTTCCGGGCACGCCACCTTGAGGCCCTGGCGGGCTTCAATGGTTTCGATGAAACTGGATGCCTGTTGCAATGATTCATGGGTACCCGTATCCAGCCAGGCATACCCCCGGCCCAGGCGTTCAAGATGCAGGCTACCGTCTTCAAGATAGCGGCGGTTCAAATCGGTAATCTCAAGCTCACCCCTGGATGAGGGCTGCAACTCACGGGCAAACTGGCTGGCACGGCCATCGTAAAAATACAAACCGGTCACTGCGTAATTCGAACGTGGCCGCGTTGGTTTCTCTTCCAGGCTTAGCACACGCATTGACTGATCGAATTCAACCACACCATAACGCTCCGGATCACGCACCCAGTAGCCGAACACCGTGCTTCCATCAACCCTTTGCATGCAACGGGTTAGCAAATCCTGAAGCCCACCGCCATGGAAAATATTGTCACCAAGAATGAGACAGGAAGGGCTGCCTGCGAGAAATTCCTCCCCGATTATAAAGGCCTGTGCCAGGCCATCCGGGCTTTCCTGCACAGCAAATGATATCTCCAGACCCCACTGCCTGCCATCACCCAGCAACTGCTGGAAAAGGGCCTGCTCGTGTGGGGTGGTATAACAAGAATTTCCCGGATACCCGCCTGCATCAGCGTACACAGCGGGTAATAAATCATCGGTTTGTCATATATCGGCAACAGCTGCTTGCTGATAACCCGGGTGATCGGATATAAACGCGTACCGCTTCCCCCGGCCAGGATGATGCCTTTTCTATTCTGTGCCATTGTTCAAATTACCGTCGGTAGACATGGTGTACCCGATTGCCGCCAATTTGGTACACCAAGAAAATATTAACCTGCATTTGCCAATACCTTCTTATGGGACTTACTTATGGGCAATGTACCTCAAAAAGGAATATCGTCATCGGCAAAGTCGTTATCTGGCTTCGGCTGCGCCTGGGTTTGTTGTGTCTGCGGGTTATTACGGAAACCTCCGCCGCCCCCCTGCGAACGACCACCACCGCCTTCTCCGCCGCGGCCACCCAGCATCTGCATATCATTGGCCACAACTTCAGTGGTATAACGATCCTGGCCGTTTTGATCCTGCCATTTACGGGTTTGAAGCCTGCCCTCTATATAAACCTGGCTGCCTTTTCTCAGATACTCACCCATGATTTCAGCCAGACGCTGAAACGCTACAACCCGGTGCCACTCGGTTTTTTCAACCTTTTCACCGGTTTGTTTATCATTCCAGCTATCGGTGGTTGCCACGGTTATATTTGCGATTGCTGCACCGCTGGCGGTGTATTTCATCTCCGGGTCTTTGCCCAGGTTACCCACCAGAATTACCTTATTTACACCTCTTGCCATCTAGCATCTCCTGCTATGCGAAGCCCTGCTCCGCAGTTCAAATTAAGACCGTGAAGTGTAGCATATACGATCAGGTTTGCTGTTTGTTATCGACCGGGTTTCAACCACAAAAGCATGGCTACAGCCCACAGCGCACAAAACAGTCCCGCTACACTCAAAGTCACCACATCACCACTGAATCCCAGCAACCACCCACCACCCACACCACCAAAAAATGCACCCAGAAACTGAAATGTCGTATACAAGCCCATTTTCTGTCCCCGGCCGGTGGATCCGGTCAGTTGACTGACCATTGATGGCATCGATGCCTCCAGCAAATTGAATGCCAGGAAAAATACCAGTGCAAATAACATCATTGCAGCCAAAGACCCGCCGAGAGATATCAAACCCAGCGCACCGCCGAGTGCCAGAAAAGCCAGGGGCATCGCTCTGCGTTCCTGTTTGCGAACCGCTATGCGTCGCAACAATGGAAATACCAGCAATATGGAACCCATCATTGACGGAACATAAATGCGCCAGTGATATTCCAGCTCAAAGCCAAACTGACTGACCAGCATTCCCGGCAAAACCACGAATAACAAGGTCATGACTGCATGCAGCAAGCATACCGAAAGTGCGAAAGGCCAGATAGTCGCTGATTGCCCTGGTTCCTGTAGGACTTCTTCCTTTTTTACCTGTGCCGCCGGCAGGCTGAGCACCAACGCCATGCCCATAATGCCCATTACAGCCGTCAACCAGAAAAGACCATTCAAACCCAACAAGGTAGATAAGGGTACGGCTATCATCATGGACAGCAGGAATGAGGCGCCGATGCCCATACCAATGATGGCCATGATCACGCTTCGATTCTGCGCCCGCGTATGGTCGGCAGCAAATGCCAGCGCCACGCCTGCAATAGCACCGCAACCCTGCAAGGCACGACCTGCGATCAGCAGGCCCATTGAGTCGGCGAGTGCTGCAACCACACCACCGGCAGCAAACAAGGCCAGACCGGCAAGCATGACAGGGCGGCGGCCAAAGCGATCGGATAGTTTCCCGAATGGTTGCTGCAATATCGCCTGGGTCAGGCCATAAATTCCGACAGCCAGACCCGCTTTGGCGGGAGTGAAGCCCGGCATGTCTGCTGCCAGCAACATAAATACCGGCAAAATCATGAACAGACCAAGCATGCGAAAAGCAACAATACCCGCAAGTGTTAGTCCCGTGCGCAGTTCAACTGAATCTAATTGACCAAACAAATGTGAATTCCTTAATTAATATCCCGAATGGCAGCACAGTATAGGGTGCATACCGTATTAATTCATGAGAATTGTTATTGCCCGTAACACAATCATTTATAATCCCCGAAACATCAGAGCATCCGTATGACCAGCAGCCCCAAATCAACGATACCCGAACCACTATCCCCACTTGAACAAATTATTGCGCTAAGTGCACCGGATATGGCGCGTGTGGATACCTGTATACATGACAGTCTGAAATCTGATGTGGCCCTGATCAACCAGATCTCCAGCTATATCGTTTCCAGCGGTGGCAAGCGTTTACGCCCGATGCTGCTGACCCTTTGTGCCCACGCCTGTAATTACCGGGGGCAGGATCATATACCTCTCGCAGCCATTATTGAATTCATCCATACCGCCACATTGCTACATGATGATGTAGTGGACGAATCCGATCTGCGACGCGGCCAGCAAAGTGCGCACGCAGTTTGGGGCAACGCGGCCAGTGTGCTGGTGGGTGATTTTTTATATTCCCGAAGTTTTCAGATGATGGTGGGCCTCGACTCGATGCGCATCATGGAGGTGCTGGCAGACACCACCAACACCATTGCAGAGGGCGAGGTACAACAACTTCTGAACATGGGTGATCCGGAAGTCAATCAACAACGTTATATGCAAGTGATTGAAAATAAAACTGCAAAGCTGTTCGAGGCAGCCTGCAGACTGGCAGCCATTATCAGTGCTCAGCCACCTGAAATCGAAGAAGCACTGGC
>PVMK01127143.1_pt1 | contig 28903 bp, 27 predicted proteins | sample 1853481 | NCBI WGS metagenome assembly PVMK01 (sample SAMN08533507, study PRJNA380276) | Marine sediment metagenome, whole genome shotgun sequencing project.
GTTGTATACCTCATAAAAAAAAGTCGAAAAAGAAACCGAATCTACAGTTGAGTCTTTGAACTTAAAAAATTCCAAGCACCAAAGAACAAATTTGTTATTTGAAAATTGGAATTTATACGATCTATCATAAAAGGAGGTAACGATATGCGAGACGCTTATATTGTCACATCAGTGCGAACCCCTGGCTGCCGGCGCAACAAAGGGGCCTTTAAGGATACCCGGCCGGAAGATCTGCTGTCGTTTATTTTATCCACGGCGGTTGAGAAAACCGAGAACCTGGATAAAAAAGATGTTGAAGATATTATGGTGGGTTGCTCATTTCCGGAAGCCGAGCAGGGACTGAACATCGGCAGAGTTGCTTCCCGGATGGCAGGATTTCCGGTGGAGACCACCGGGGCCACCGTCAACCGATTTTGTTCTTCCGGCCTGGAAGCCATTGCGCTGGCATCGTTAAGGGTCATGGCCGGTTGGTCGGATGTCGTCATCGGCGGTGGGCTGGAGTCCATGACTTACGTTCCCATGGGCGGCAATCTTCCCCGGCCGCATCCGGAGTTTATGCGCCAGGGCGCCCAGGTGTATACATCCATGGGCATCACCGCCGAAAACGTGGCCAACCGTTACGACATTACCCGGGAGGCCCAGGATGAATTCGCCTACCAATCCCAGATGAAAGCGGCCGAGGCCAAGAAAAAAGGATTGTATCAGGAGCTGGTGCCGACGCCGGCCACCCGCTTTGTGATCCAGGCGGACGGTACTTTTAAAAAAGAAACCTTCCTGCAGGATTTCGATGACGGTATCCGGGAGACGACCACCCTGGAAGGCCTGGGGAATCTGCGTCCGGCCTTCGCCGTCAACGGAAGCGTGACAGCCGGCAATTCTTCCCAGATGACCGATGGGGCGGCGGCGACCGTGATCATGAGCGAAGACAAGGTTAAAGACCTGGGTGTTACGCCAATTGCCAAATTCAAATATTACACCACCATGGGCTGCCGGCCGGATGAGATGGGCGTGGGACCGCGGGTTGCCATTCCAAAGCTGATGAAACTCGCTGGAATGGATTTAAAAGACATCGGGCTGTTTGAAATAAACGAAGCCTTTGCCTCCCAGGCGCTGTATTGCATCCGAGAGCTGGGCCTTGACATGGCAAAAATCAACATCCACGGCGGCGCCGTTGCCCTGGGACACCCGCTGGGGTGTACCGGTGCCAAACTGTGTGCCACCCTTCTAAGCAACATGCAGCAGCACAAAGTAAAATACGGTGTGGAGTCCATGTGCATCGGCGGTGGAATGGGAGCGGCAGCGTTGTTTGAGTTGTGTGAATAGTTCTGGAACTCATATTTCATTTACTAAAGCTGCGTTTCAGTTTTTATCGTACTCGTACTCGTCGTCGTCCTCGACATTATATTAAATTGAATGCCAAAAGCATCTGCTTATCGATTAGGAACACGAGGACGAGCACGGGGACGAGTACGATTGGAGAGTGGCCTATAAGTAGCTATATCTGCGATAATTATTCAACTAAAATTACGGTCATGCCCGCCGGAGAGCCTTCTATACGGCCTGTTCAGATTTGACCTGTAGAAATACCAATTTCGTTTTCCAATCGACTTTCCGGAAGCTATCTATCTCAACTGGTTTGTCATTGAGTTCAACCGCTAGGCATTTTATCTTTAAATCATCCAATTGACGCTCTATAAATTCCTGCAGGGCTTCCCCTTCTAATAAAATTCCATTTTGAAGGAATGTCGGTCCCAGTTCTTTTACCACCAGATTCCATAATTTCAGGGTTATTTTTCCCTTCTTTAACCGGGATGTCGGTTTATTTTTTTCATGGGAGATCTGGCTGCGCATGGCGGCATAGTAGCCGCCGCTGCGCAACATGGCCCCGACCAGCCCCGGCATGGCGCCCGACAGGGCTAATACCGAACCTTCAGTGACGATGGCTGAATTCACGTCATCCACCACCCTGGCATTCAAAAAGATGGTTTGAATTCTCTCTGACAGATAATCTTCGTCAATGCCCAACTGATTGCAAAGCAGCTCCTTAATACTGCATCCTGTTTGGACATTCACCTTGAAACCGTGCCCCAGCAATTGAAAGAAAATCGGAACAAGTTCGGCCCTTCACCAGACACGAGAGAGCCGGTCGAATGCCTAATACCATCGATTTTTTCCATCTGGATCCCCCAACAGGATTGATAGTGACTATTGATCCACCTCCGGCGGAACGATTTGTGGATGTAGCTAGATAGATAGAATATGTATGCCCCGGAAATGCAAATGGGGAGCCCTGACACACCGGACTCCCCAATACTTCAATGAACCATGCTTATTCTGCTCAAAAATTATGGACTTCATCCAGATCTTCGTCCGATACCTGGAAGGTCACATTGTGTGGCGCCCACCGGCTCCTTCTTGAAGTATTCCGGTAGCCTGTCATCCTTTTCGGTGAATCCCGCTCTGAAATTAAAATCTCTCTCGCATTTGAGAATCGCCTTTCCCTGCGCTGCAAGATCATCACCTGTGAAACTCTCGCCGGTGAAAGCGTTTATCAAATCTACCAGGGCCTGGAAGGTTTCCGGTTGATCCAGAATCGCAAAGGCGATGAACAAACACATTCCGGTTGCATCGATTAGGCCGGCGGTTGCTATCTGAAGGTTTCTGGCAAGCTCTATCTGCCCCTCAGGTTTTAACGGATCCACAGCTCCACCGACTCCCATAATATTGGCGGCAACCGCATATCCGGCTGTGTGATCCGCTCCCATGGTAGTCGTTGCGTAAGTTACGCCGATACCCATCACGGCGCGTGGATCGTACGCCGGCATGGCCTGTTTCTTGACCACCGGAACTCTTTCCACAGCGAACACCTGTCCCGTGACGGCCGCACCATTGCCAAGGATTTCTTTCCCAGGGGAGTGCCCTGACCGACTTCCTTTGACCAGATTTGATGGCTGCTTCGGCATCACCGAACTCGGCCACACCAGCCGCCATGGCCACCCCGATGGCGGCGCCCAGCTCAATGGTGTCCACCCCGAAATCATCGTCCAGCCGATCGATCTGGGCAATGGCATCCAGATCATCGATGCCGCAGTTGCCGCCATGGGCCCACACCGTTTCATATTCGGGCTGCTTTGGTCAAAAAAGTTGCCGTTTTTGTCATAAAAGGTTCCCGAGCAGCGAATGACGCAGCCCCTGATGGCACCCGTGGGTTGCCGAGCCTTCACCGCCCCGGGAGTTTTCCAGCTCCGCCTGGGTTTCGCCGCTGATTTTGCTGGCGCCTTCAAATTGGCCGGTTGAAAAATTTCGGGTTGGATAGGCCCCGGCTTCGTTGATTACATTGGTCAACACATTGGTGCCGTAGGCCGGCAATCCCTCTCCGGTAACCGGGTGTTTCCTGAGGCCGGCCACCCATTCTTTGTTGGCGGCCTTAAATTTTTCGGGGTCTGCCGGTGCCCGTGCAGCGGTTCCTTCATCATCGAGCACGATTGCCTTTACACCTTTGGAACCCATGACGGCTCCCACGCCACCGCGTCCGGCATGCCGGGTGGGGCGTTGCTCCATATCCGTGAAAGCAATCGTTGCCGCCGACATTTTCATTTCGCCGACCGGACCGATGGATATGCAGTGGACTTTTTCCCCGTATTCAGCTTTCATTTTATCAACCAGGTCATAATTGCCGAGCATGTTTAAACTGTTGTCTTCCTTAATCTCCACGCCATCCTTGTTGATAAATATTTTATAGAGGGTTTTTTCCTTGGGTTTGCCTTCCAATACGATGGCGGCGTACCCTAACCTGCCGAGCATCTGGGAGGCCTGTCCGCCTGAATTTGCTTCTTTGATACCGCCGGTCAACGGGCTTTTGCAGCCGACCGAGATCCGCCCGGACATGGCCGCCACAGAGCCGCTCAAAAGTCCCGGTGCAATGATAAGTTTGTTGTCTTCTCCCAGTGGATGACACAGCGGGGGAACTTCCTTGGCCACGATGGCCGAAGTCATCGCGCGGCCGCCCAAACCGGCATAATCACCCAATGGTTCGGTTTTTACCGCAGGGCCACCGTCTGCTCCCATATCGATTCTTAAAATTTTGTCCATTAAAACCTCCTTTTGGTTGTATTAATTAGACTTAGCCTCCAAAATTCCTACCGATTGTAATAATTCGTATTCATTGGTAATGTCAAGTAAAACTCAAAAATAACCGTTAGGATAAACTCAACGAACTCAATAAACCCAACAAACTCAACAAACTCAACGAACTCAATAAACCCAACAAACTCAACAAACTCAACGAACTCATAAACAAACTCAACAAACTCAATAAACTCAATAAACTCAACAAACTCAATTAACGCTATCCGTTCTTTTGGGCAAAGGCTTTCATAAATTCAACCAACGCTTCCACAGCTTCCAGCGATACGGCATTGTAAATGGATGCCCGGCAACCCCCCACCGACCGGTGGCCCTTGAGACCGCCCAGTCCGTTTGCCAGGGCCTGCTCGACGAATTGCTTTTCCAGATCTTCATTGGGCAGGCGAAAGGTGATATTCATCGTCGACCGGCTGTCTGCTTCGGCAGTTGCCCGGTAAAATTCGCCGCCGTCCATAAAACCATAGAGCAGTTGCGCCTTATCCTGATTGATGGCGGCCATTTTTTCCAGACCGCCAATGGTTTCTTCCAGCCACTTTAACACGAGTTGGACGGTGTAGACCGCAAAACAAGGGGGGGTGTTGTACAGGGAGTTTTTAGCGGCAAAGGTGGAATACTTTAGCATGGTCGGCACCGTATCCGGAATCCAATCCAGCAAATCCTTGCGGATAATCACCAGGCATACGCCGGCGGGGCCGACATTTTTTTGGGCCCCGGCATAAAGCATACCGAATTTTTCGACATCCAACGGCCGGCTCATCATGTCCGACGACATGTCGCAAATGATGGGCACGCTTTTGGTGTCCGGAAATTCGGCCCACTGGGTTCCCTTTATGGTGTTGTTGGAGGTCAGATGCACGAAAGCGGCATCGGAATTGAACGCAATGTTTTTCGGGATATAGGAATAATTTTTAGCCGCGGAGGAGGCCACGACCTGAATGGATTTGCCCTGAAGTTCGGCTTCTTTAATGGCTTTGGTGGACCAGGTGCCGGTATCCACATAGTCTGCTGATCGACCCTCCAGTAAAAAATTCATGGGGATCATACAAAACTGCAAACTGGCACCCCCTTGAATGAAAAGCACTTCAAATTTGTCATCCAGGTTCAACAATCTTTTGGTCCGATCCACCGCGTCGTTGATAACATCGTCAAATTCCCTGGCCCGGTGACTGATCTCGGTAATTGACATGCCGGATCCCTGGAAATCTAAAAGGTTTTCCTGGATTTCTTCGAGCACGGTCAGAGGAAGTGCCGCCGGCCCCGGATTGAAATTGTGGATTCTGTCAGCTTTCATATTTTCCTCCGTCAATAATTCAGGGTTCAGCCCAGCCGCCGGCCAAAAAACGGCCGGTCAAATCGAAAAAGAAACTGAAGTTTCATACAAGAGGTTGAAATGTTTCCGCCGTTTGAGCGTCTACAACGGTAACCCAGAACATTGAACCCTGAACCTTTGAACCCTCTTTTGATTTATGTACCGATCACCGCCTGCATGTCAATCAGTATATTGAGAGGATGATCATAATTTACAGGGGAGTTATTGACAAACAGGTCAGTTGGCTTTAATTAGGTTCAGTGTTCAGAGGTTCAGAGGTTCAAAAATAACCCTGAACGCTGAACCTTGAACCTTTGAACCTTATACAAGGAAACAGTTAATGAAAATCTACCATTACCCATCAAAAGCGGCCGCAAAAAGGGTAACCGCTATTGTCAACCGCGGTCTTACCTTCAGGAAAAAAGATTATCAGGCGGTTGCGCGGATTCTTGACGATGTCCGGCGTAATGGCGATGACGCTGTTATTAAGTATGCCAACCGTTTTGACGCTCCCAAATTGACCGTTGGCTCGATTAAAGTTACCGCTCGAGAGATGCAGGCGGCGGTAAAGAAATTGGATCGCGGTTTTGTCCGGGCTATGAATCGCGCGGCTTTGCAGATAGAGGCCTTTCACCGGCAGCAGGTGCAACAGTCCTGGATAGATACCCAAAGATCCGGCACGATGCTGGGGCAATTGGTGAACCCGGTGGATGCCGCCGGTGTTTATGTACCCGGTGCCCGGGGCGGCAAAACACCTTTGATCTCCACCGTTTTGATGACGGCTATCCCGGCTAAAATCGCCGGGGTAAAAAACCTGGTTATGGTAACGCCTTCGACGAGAGCAGGCGGGGTGAACCCCCATCTGCTGGCGGCGGCTAAAAAGGTCGGGATAAAAGACATATACAAGGTGGGAAGCGCCTGGGCCATCGCGGCCCTGGCATACGGTACCCAAACGATTCCCAAAGTGGATGTCATCGCCGGCCCCGGCAATATCTATGTTACCCTGGCTAAAAAAATTGTCTCCGGTACCGTCGGCATCGACATGATTGCCGGACCCAGCGAGGTCCTGGTCATTGCCGATCATTCGGCCACCCCCGAATATGCTGCCGCGGACTTGCTCGCCCAGGCCGAGCATGATGTCCTTTCTTCGGCTATCCTGGTGACCGATTCGGGCCGGACGGCAAAAGCGGTGGCAGCCGAGATTGACAAACAGCTTGCCGATTTATCCCGCCGGGACATCGCCCGGGAATCACTAAAGCGCTTTGGCGCCGTATTCGTTGTGGACGATCTTGAGGCCGCCTTTGAACTGGCCAATTGGATCGCACCGGAACACCTTGAGCTTCAAATCAGCGAACCTTTTGATTACCTGGGGCGGATTCGCAATGCCGGTGCCGTATTTCTGGGGCACTACACCCCTGAACCGCTGGGAGATTATATGGCCGGCCCTAATCATGTGCTGCCCACAGCCGGCACAGCGCGGTTTGCTTCGGCCCTCTCAGTGGATCATTTCATTAAAAAGACCAGTATTATCCACTATTCAAAGAAAGCCTTTAAAAAAGAGGCCGCCGATGTGATGCGTCTGGCTGAGCTGGAAGGCCTGGATGCCCATGTGAGGTCTATAAAAATTCGTACCGATGACCGATAATGGTAAGATTAGGATTGTCAAAACTTCTTGAAAGTTTCGGCCGTGGAGTACTGGAGTGATGGAGTACTGGAGTGTTGAAAAAGACCTCAATCCTCTATCCATTACTCCAACACTCCATTACTCCAAACCTACTGAATTATTTAATAATGGAACTTCCAGGAAGGATTACATTTTCTTGGGCGATAGCTCCTCCTAAAAAAAAGGCATCCCTTTTCCTTCCCGGGATGCCTTTCTATTGGATCGAATTAATTATTTAAGTGACGGTAACATTTACTGCCGAAGGACCTTTTTGACCTTCCTCTATGTCAAAGGTAACTCGATCGCCTTCATTAAGAGCTTTGAACCCGTCTGAATTGATTCCAGAATGATGAACAAATACATCCGGTCCATCTTCCTGTTCAATAAAGCCGTAGCCTTTTCCGCTGTTAAACCACTTTACAACACCATCGGCCATCGTGACATCCTCCTTTCAAAATGATTATTATTGATAATAACACAGTCTTGAAAATAATCAAACTGACTTACAATTTACATACCTTGCGGAAATGATGGCCGTGAATCGCTAACGTGACCGCCAGCGGCAGAAGCTTGGGACAGCGGATAAGGGTCCACACCATCAGATTCCAATACTGGATTCGTTCTTTACCAAATATTCCGATCCGTATAGAGGTTCGAAAAAAAGCCAGAAAGCGCTGGAAATCTACCGGAATTGAAATCTTAGGCGCTTTATATTCCCGTAAAAATGTTTTTATGCGTTTGTAATACGGCCTGGGGCGATAGATGTTGTTTAATATATTCTGATAACCCTTTAGCAGTTGCTTCATGTCCATCCTGGGTATAATGTTGGTCGTTCCGTCCACGTTGTCACCGGAGACCAGGCCCCGGAGCCGGCCTTCATTTTTAAGCCGTTCATAAAGTTTGGTGCCCGGTGGCGCCTGAAGCAGCCCGACCATGGCGGTGACGATGCCGCTTTTTTGGATAAAATCGATCTGCCTTTGAAAAATTGAAGGCCCGTCAGAGTCAAAACCGACAATAAACCCCCCTTGCACCTGCAGTCCTGTGCGCTGAATGCTTTTTACGCTTTCGATCAGGTTGCGGTTTTTATTCTGTTTTTTATTGCATTCGGCCAAACCTTTTTCATCGGGGGTTTCGATTCCGATAAAGACGGTATCAAATCCGGCTTCCACCATCATGTTCATCAAATCTCCGTTGTCGGCCAGATTGATGGACGCCTCCGTGTTAAATAAAAATCCCTTTTTATCTTTCCGCCAGTCAATCAGCGCCGGCAGGAGTCGATTCAACAGGTATTTTTTATTGCCGATAAAATTGTCATCGACAAAAAAAACGTGACCGCGCCATCCCCGGTTATCAAGGCTGTCCAACTCGGCTATGATCTGGGCCGTGGTCTTTATGCGCGGTCGGTGTCCAAACAAAGCCGTAACATTACAAAAGTCACAATTAAAGGGGCATCCACGGGAAAACTGAATGCTCATGGAGGCATAACGCTTTTGGTTGATCAGCTCCCACATGGGAACGGGGGTTTGCCGGATATCGGCAAACTCGGACGTCTGATAGATTCGTTCGGCGCAATCGCCTTTAAGATCGGCCAGAAAAGGAGGAAGCGTCTGCTCGGCTTCATTGAGAACAAAATGATCCACCTCATCGAACAGTTCATATTCATTGGTGAAAAGCGGGCCTCCCGCCACAACCCTGAGTCCGGCTTCTTTGCAGCGGGTTATGGTTTGACGCGCTGATTTTCTCTGAACGACCATGGCGCTGATAAATGCGTAATCGGCCCAGGCCAGATCTTTGTCCGTGAGCTGGGTGACATTGAGATCGACCACGTGTTTGGGCCATTCTGCCGGCATCATGGAACCCACTGTGAGCAAGCCCAGAGGAGGGAAAGCCGCTTTTTTGCGGATGAATTTAAGCGAATGCCGGAAACTCCAAAAAGTATCCGGAAATGACGGGTAGATGAGTAATGCCTTCATGACAGCACCTCTCAATCTTGGGGGGAAGTGGCAAATAGGGTTGCAGTCCGACGAAAACCTTATGAGGTGTTTTAACAGAAAACAAAAAAAATAAATACAGATTTCTTGAAACACCCTATCAGGACGAATTCCCTAACCCGGATCCGCCGCAGGCGGAGAACAAATTGCCACAAAGGCACCCAGACACAAAGCGAAACGCGAAACTTTTTGGTTAATATTCATCTTTGCGTCTTGGTGTCTTGGTGGCGTAAATGTTTTGCCATAAAATGTCGTAGATCCGCCTGGAGGGCAAAGAATTCACAACTAAGACTTTAACTTGTCAAATAATTCTGCCAGCAATCTCACCCCGAAACCCGTACCGCCGGCGCCGCAATAGGCATTTTCCTTGGTACTGTAGGCCGGACCGGCAATATCGATGTGAGCCCAGGGGGTATCGGCGGTGAACTCAGAAAGAAACAAGGCGGCCACTATGGCCCCGCCCCAGCGGGTGCTGCCGATATTGTTCGTATCTGCAAAATCACTTTTGAGCAGTTCTTTATAATCCTCGGGCAAAGGCATTCGCCAGCAGCGTTCGTGGGTTCTTTCTCCCGCTGCAATGATGGATGCCGCCAGATCCTCATCATTGGAAAATACACCGGCTATCTTTTCGCCCAAGGCGACCACACAGGCTCCCGTCAAGGTCGCCATATCGATGAGGAAATGAGGTTTGTATTTTTTGATCACGTAAGACATGGCGTCTATTAATATCAACCGGCCTTCGGCATCTGTGTTCCCGATTTCAATGGTTTTCCCGGCAAAGCTGCGAATGATATCTCCGGGTCGCGTTGCCTTTCCGGACGGCATGTTCTCAACGATGGGAATGATACCGATAATGTTTAATTTGGGCTTGATTTTAGCTGCGGTAATCAAGGTGGCGGCCACCGCGGCTGCACCGGACATATCTGATTTCATGGCAGCCATAGAATTGCCGGTTTTGATGTTGAGGCCACCGGAGTCAAAGGTGACCCCCTTACCCACCAGAGCAATGGTTTTTTTGGCTCCCGGTACCCTGTGCTCCAGGGTTACCAGGCTGGGTTTGCTCTGACTGCCGGCTGCCACGGCCAGCAGAGCGCCGAATTTTTTTTGTTTCAATTGAGCTTTCATTTAGCACCCGAACTTTCAGCCCCTGCTTTTTTGCCCGGTTAACGATGGAACGGGTGAATTTTTCCGGCGTTTTGTCGTTGGATGGGATGTTGATCCATTCCCGGGCCAGGGTGGTTCCCTCGCAGACTGCGGCCACTCTATCTGAAATGGGGCGTAATTTTTTAGCAGCACTGGCTGCGACCCGGAAATTGATTTTCTTGAGGGCTGTTTTCTTTTTATCGCCCTTGTATTTGTCGAACAGGTGGTTTCCGAGATAAGCGCCTTCCTGCATGGCCTTTAGAACCGCTGATGTCTCCAGACCATTGATCTTTGCTTCAGGCACTGTAAACCAGAGATCGGCCGGCTCTTTTTGGATACAACTTTTTACAGTTTTACCGGCCATGGTTCTAAGGGCTTCCCGATCGATTTTTTCAAGTTTTCCAAGCCCCCAAAAAATTACCCGCCGGGCTTTGATTTCAGGTAAATCGTAAAGCGTTACGGACTCATCCTTTTTCCCATTAAACTCCTTGAGGCCAAGCGCTTTTTTAATAACTGCTTTTAAGCTGACATCGTCATAAATATTTTTATCTTCGCAAACAGGTACGGCCAATGTATCAATTTTAGTTTTTTTCAGATCCGATGATTTCACGGTAAGCATGAATACAAGTCTCCTTAACCACTATTTTTGAGATAGCTCCAAATAAGGCTGGTTACCATTGCTGGGCTAAAAGATCAAACGGTATCAATTGACCAGCAAGGTGACACCAAAGTAAATCCTAAACCAGTTGAATCAGAAGGTTTTTTATAAAATATTAAAATCCCAAATTACAAGCACCAAATTAATATCATTAACTTAAGGATTGGTGTAACCTTTGTGGGAGCGGCTTTCCAGCCGCGATTAGCAATCACAGCTTTAGAGCGACTTCTTTTCGTGGCTGGAAAGCCACTCCCACGAAAAGTTGGCGTTAAGTTAATGACATTGAGCACCAAATTACAAATAAATTTTGGTGCTTGGAATTTTCATGATTTTCTTTCAGCAACTAACTTTCGACTATACATCCTATTACCTGTTTAAATGACAAGGGATTGCCGCTCTAGGCGGCTGCCAATTCTTTTAGCCGTGTGATGGTATCCCAGACAAAGGGCTCTTTTTGGCAGGGGATGACGGCGTTGTTGGCAAAAACCGGATCGGCTTCAAGATCATAGCGGGATGCGGCTACGGCCTGCGGCCAAAGAGCAGTTTGGGGAATCGGGGGTGTAATGGGCCAGAACAGGTGTAATTCCGAGTTGCTTTACCGTATTAATTGAATGTTCAATGGAAGCCAATTCTTGACCGGGCAGTCCTGCCAGTAAATACGCTCCGACCTGTTTTTTTTCAAAACCGGCCTTTTTGAGATAGCCGACGGCCCGCTTAAATTCTTCTTCAGAAACTTTTTTGTCGAACTCCTGCCGGTGATCAAATTCAACCGTTTCCAGACCGAGGCGCAGGGTGGTAAAACCGGCCTTGCGCATGAGCAGTGCGGTTTGCGCGGTTATGCCCCGGATGTGGATGGCATTCGGTGTGTGAAAGCGAACCTTTATATTGGCGTTGATAATTTCTTCCAAAATAGGAATGCTGTGCTGTTCGGCGTTCACCAGAAAAGCATCATCGTATAAAATAAAGTCTCTCTGGCCGTATTTTTCATGCCAGAATTTAATTTCTTCAACCACACTTGCGCAGCTGCGCAGCAGGCGTTGGGGTTCTAATATCCGGGAAGCACAGTAAGCACAGTTAAATGGACAGCCCCTTGAGGTCAAAAGCGGAACATAGCCAATTTGGCTCTGAAGATCCAGGGCAGGGTAGGGGTAAGAATCCAGGTTGCCGGGATCAAAGGCCGGCGTAATTGAACAGTCGGTAAACTGTCGAACTATGGATAGCAAATTGTTTTCCGCCGGCTCGACGGCAACATGGTCCGCTCCTGAATGGCGTTGGGCATGATCCGGGCACAGCCGTGCGTAAATGCCACCCAACACAATGGGTGTTTGTGGGAAGACCGAACGGATCAAATCTATCGTTTCTCGAACCCCGGGATACCAGTAGGTCATCAGCGAGGTTACAAGCACAAGATCAGGAGGGCTTTGTTTGAGAAGATCTTCTTTAAACCACTGGGGCTTAATTCCATAGCGGGAATAAAAGCGCGGGACGTCCTCTAACCCGGCTGGTTTCGGAAGACGGGTTTTCAAATAGGGTCCGCGTCCATGCCGGGCCGTCGGACGGCTCTGGGGCGCACGGGGATGAAAACGGTCGAGGCAATCAATATAGGATACTGAAATTCCATGGTGCCGTAAGAGGGAGGCAATCATAAGAATTCCCAGCGGTTTGGCCCAGAAGTCGTAAGCCGCAAAATCGTGAATCCAGGGATTGATCAGAAGAATATGGGGGCTGTCGCTGTGCATTTAAAAAATAAAGTCTTCATTAATATCTTCTATTGTGGCGCAGCCGCAAAGCCTCATGGTCAGTTCAAAATCTTTGCGCAGGATGTCAAGAACACGCTTGGCGCCCTGCTCTCCATCCACCGCCAGTCCCCAGATAATCGGCCGTCCGACTCCTACCGCCTTCGCTCCCAGGGCAAGGGCCTTAAACACATCGGTACCGCGACGGATACCGCCGTCAATCAACACTTCCATTTTGCCGTCCACGGCTTCCATCAACCCCGGTAAAGACTCGATGGTGGCCGGGACCGTATCGAGCTGGCGCGCCCCATGATTTGATACGATGATACCGGCGGCGCCGTGTTCTATGGCCAGACGCGCATCGTCCGGATGCAGAACGCCCTTTAGAAGCACCGGGACATTAACCTTTGAGCAAAGCCATTCGACGTCCTTCCAGGCGAGGGTTTGATCAAACTGCCACGTCACATAGGCTGCCAGACCGGAGTCGGCCTTTTCGTCCGGAAATTGTTCTCTGCCGGCCGGCATGAGGTTTTTTATGGACAGACCTTTGGGCAGGCGAAAACGGTTCTTGATGTCACGTTCACGACGTCCCCATACCTGGGCATCAACGGTCAAAGCGATGGCGGTACATCCGGATGATACCGCGCGGTCAACCAGTGAAAGGGTTGCTTCGCGATCCTTGTAGACGTAAAGTTGAAACCAGACCGGACCGGTCGCCTCAGGCAGGACTTCTTCGATTGAGCTGGTGGACAGTGTGCTCAGCATCATAATGGTGCCGGCCTGTCCGGCTGCCCGGGCGGTTGCCGCTTCACCTTCAGGATGGGCCATGCGGTGGAAGGCCGTGGGGGCAACCAGTATGGGCATTGATACGGTTTGCCCCAGCACGGTAGTGGTTAAATCTCGTTTGCTGGTGTCAATCAGTACTTTGGGTTTGAGCTTAATGCGCTCATAGGCAGCGTGATTTTCGTGCAAGGTTATCTCGTCATTGGCACCACTGCGATAGTAATCGTAAGCGGTCTTGGGCAATATCTTTCGTGCAGCAGCCTCATAGTCGAAAACATTGACAAGATCTCTTTTATCCATAGTCTATATCCTCCGGACTATCTAATGCTGAATGAAAATTTAACGTGCTGTTTGAGGCATAGGTTTTTACCTCAATCACGGAATAATGGAATAGTGGAATATTCCATTTTTCCACCATTCCAGTTGAGTGGAAGCCTCTGAATTGTGAGTGTCTCCTTAAGATTAAGATAATCTATCAGTTCGATGGGAAGTATACCATCGAAGTTTTTTTCAGTTCCCTGCGACTGAAAAGAAGGGTGTAGTTATTGACCGAGGCCGCTTTTGACATTTCTTGAGCGGTTTGCCGGCAAGCATCTTCATTACTGGCATGAATCATGGTGTAAAGGTTATAGGGCCAACGGCCTGTCGGATTTCGCCGGTAGCAGTGGGAGACCTCACGGAAAGACGCCATTTTGCTGCCGACCTCATCGATGCGATCTTCATCAACCTGCCAGGCGGCCATGGCGTTGGCGGTAAAGCCGGTTTTCTGGTGGCGCAAAGTAGCACCGTAACGCCGTATGAATCCCCGGTCGCAAAGACTTTGAAGGCTTTCAAGCAAGGTTTTTTCCGATATTCCCAGCTTTTTTGAAATATCCAAATAGGGCCGTTCGGTTACCGCAATATCTTGCTGAATTGAAGCGATGATTTTCTTTTCGAGTTCCGTCAGCATGGGGTTTCTATGCGTATTCTGATTAGATCCTAGAGGGACAGTTGTCGAGAGCCAATGCTTGAATTGCAAGTGTCTAACCGGGATAAACCGAAAATAACAAATTACAAGCACCACCTGATCTTAAAATTGGGACAAATAAATTCCAAATTACAATATCCAAATATCAAATAAGGTCAAAAGCCAAGTGTTTGTGATTTTGAATTTTAGTCATTGTGATTTGTTTGAAATTTGTGATTTGTTATTTGAAATTTTTTAATTGCTGAAACCTGAACACCGAAATCCTAGCTTCCGGATAACATGTTGTCAGTTAAAGGTCCCTAAAGCCCTATGAGGGATTGACTATGCCGGCTTTGTAAACTTTCCCGGCAAGATCAAATGCACTGTCCGGCCACATCAGAATGGGGATTCCCTCTTCGTTGGCTTTATCGACCGTTTCCTGATCGGGTTCATGACCGCCACTCAAAACGATTGCCGCCATCTCCCGCAAGACAGCAACGGCGACAATATTCTGGTGTGACTGAACGGTCAGCCAGATACAACCGATGGGGGCGTTGCCCATTACATCGCTTAACAAATCTCCGCAATACCCACCCTGAATTTGGCGGTCAAGGCCATTTTGACCCGCAGCCACATTCAAACTAAATTGATCGACCAGTTCTTTGACATTCACGTCATACCTTCCCTTCTCCAAATGTTAAAAAAAGATTATTCAGTGGTTGTTAAAAAACATTGCGTTTTTCCAATGTTTTTTAACAACCACTTATACCAACCTTCCGTATTTCGAAACTTATTTTTGAAAAGCGGTATAAAATCTACAACAGGCAAAAATAGAATTCAAGACATATTTGAGCAGGGCCACGTCAAGATAAATCCTAAACCAGTTGAATGAGAAGGTTTTATAAAACATTAAAATCTCAAATCCCAAGCACCAAATTACAAATAAATTTTGGTGCTTGGAATTTTCATGATTTTACCTAAACAAGTAACTTTATTAAATCCAGTCAATTCCTTGTTTAAATGATCATGCCCTCCCACCGGTATCAAGAGAATTGATTTTTAATTCTCTTTTGGTTATAGTGGCTTTTGTGAGGGTTTCAGGTGTCAGGTGTCAGGTTTCAGGAAAGAAGGTTAAAAGGTTCAGGTTGATTTCAAATGAATCAGATGATGTCAGATAAAAAAAGACGCCCCGGTAATAAGCCGACCGGATTACCCAACATTCCGGGACTGGATCTTGATCATATACTTGACCATCTTCCCTGCTATATTTCGATTCAGGACAGTGACCTTAAAATTCTCTTTGTCAATGAGAATTTTAAACGGGACTTCGGTGATGGAACCGGAAAACAATGCCACACCGTTTACAAAGGTTCACCGGATATATGCCCCAACTGTCCCGTTCGAATAACTTTCCAGGACAGGCGCGTTCACATTACCGAAGAGACAGTTCGGTTGTCTAACGGGAAAATCTGCCAGATTTTCATTCAGGCTTCCCCCATCCTGGACGAAAACGGCAACGTGACGGCTGTCATCGAAATGGCCACCAATATTACCCGGGTAAAAATAGATCGCAAAGAGTTGATAACCCTGGGTCAATCCATCGCGCTGCTATCCCATGGGATAAAAAACATTCTCGAAGGGTTGCAGGGCGGGGCCTATGTGGTCGATGAGGGGTTCAAAGACGGTGATCTGGAACTGGCCCAAAAAGGGTGGCGCATCGTCAATAAAAATATTTTCGATATCACGGACGTCGTCCAAAATATCCTGTATTCCTCTAAAAACCGTCCTCTACAATATGAATCTGTATCACCGGGTGAGCTGTTGGAGGATTCCGTACAATTATTTCGGGAAAAAGCTGCGGCCATGAATATTCAACTCGAGCAGCAGATTAATCCGGCTGTACCCGAAGTTCGGCTGGATGCGGCCAGCATTCGCAGGATGCTTCACAATTTGTTATGGAATGCCTTGGAGGCCTGCCACAATGACAAAGGAAAAAAAGAGCTCACGGTTATTGCAAAATCGGACCATTTCGACGAGAATCATTTTATGTTCGAAATAACCGATAATGGCATTGGTATGGACAAATCCACACGGCGGAACATATTGGAAGAATTTTTTTCAACCAAAGGCAATGCCGGCACCGGGCTTGGCCTGGCAGTGGTGGATAAGGTCGTGAACAAGCACGGCGGCCGCATTGAAGTTGAATCAGAACCCGGCAAGGGAAGCACCTTTAAAACCATTTTTGAAATAAAGTAAGACTCTAATGCAGCAGGTTCTGGCTTAATTTCAAAAGGGGCATCATATAAGATTTTAACTTGACGAAACGGCACAAATAATTCATACCATAGCAGTCGGATATAGAATAGCTATGTCTGATGCTATCAATCGGATCGTCATCAACCTTTAAGAAAACAGGGAGAAAATCATGGAAAAGGGCCTAAAGATTGTTATGGTCGATGATAACACCGATTATCTCTTTACCATGGAGACGTTTCTCAATCGAAACGAATTTGAGGTAAAAACATCCGATGACGCTAAAAAAGGGTTGGAATTGATCCGCAGCGAGCATCCCGATGTGGTACTGCTGGATGTGATGATGGAGACGCTTTTTTCCGGCTTTGAACTTTGCAAACAAATGCGGATGGATGATGACCTGAAGGATATTCCCATTATCGGCATATCCGGCATGGTCGAAGAGTTGGGTATTGATTACAAGCAATGGCCGGACTATGACTATTTCAAACCGGACGCCTTCCTTGATAAACCGGTCGATAAGCAAAAACTCCTGCGGTTGATTCCGGAAACGATCAAAAAAGCTAAAAAACACAAAAAACGTCCGAAGTGGAAAGAAAAAATGGATAAGGAATGGGCCGAAAAAGCATCCCAATCGCGTTCCTCTTGATTCCGGGTGGAGATTGTTAACTAATGTTCAACTTTCTGTTTTTTACCGCTCTCATCATTTTCCTCCTCGGCCTGATCTATAAGATATCTAAATGGTTTACCAAAAAATTTGGTGATACCGGACAAAATTTCACCGCTTTTCAAAGGGTGACATCAGCTGCTAAAGGCATTGTCCAAATATTATTCAGCGCCAAGCTTCTTTTGGTGTTCAAGGCCCTGCTGGTTGATGTGTTGCTGCAAGGCCGGGTCTTTAAGGAAGATGCACTCCGCTGGTTGGCGCATATGTTGATTTTTTACGGATTTATGCTGCTGCTGCTGATGCACGCCCTCGATTCCGTAGTCACCGAAGCCCTGTTCAATGATTATTATGCCACGCTGAATCCTTTTTTCTTTTTAAGGGATCTTTTTGGCGCCATGGTGCTGGTCGGTGTGGGGATGGCGATTTTTCGCCGCTATCTATCAAAACCGCGGCGGCTTCGAACCGGCCCCCGGGATCACTATGCCATCATTATTCTGGCTGTCATCATGCTTTCCGGGATCGGACTGATCGGGTTGAAAATTACGTCCCACAGTGAATTTATGATCATGGTGGAAGATTATGCCGGCCTGGATGACGAAGAAGAAATTCAAGCCCTGGAAGCCTTGTGGGTAAACGATTACGGGGTGGTCTCGCCGAATATCCAGCCCCCGTTTGATGAAGATCTTTTAGCTACCGGCCGGGAGGTGCACGAGGCCGGCTGTCTTGATTGCCACGCACCGGCGCAATGGGCCTTTACCGGGTATGCCACGGCCAAAATCATCAAACCGATTGCCATCCGGCTGGATCAGATCGACGGCATCACCATCCTCTGGTATATCCATTTCATCGCCTGTTTTGCCGGACTGGCCTATCTTCCGTTCAGTAAAATGTTTCACATCATTTGTGCGCCCCTTAGTTTGATCGCCAACCGGGTAATGGATCCAGGGGATTCCGCCCCGGCCAATATTTTAACGCGCCAGATCATGGAATTGGACGCCTGTACCCACTGCGGCAGTTGCAATCTGCACTGCTCGGCCGGCATGATATACGAGGCGCTCGGCAACGAATATATTTTGCCCTCAGAGAAAATTTTATACCTCAAAAAAATGGTTTATGGAAAACAACTGGATGCCGGGCAGATGGCAGCCATCCAGGAAGGCGTCTATTTGTGCACCAATTGCGACCGCTGCACGGTCCGTTGTCCATCCGGTATCCAGCTCAAAGAGTTGTGGTACACGGTTCGGGAAGAATTGCTTGCCGGCGGCCCGCCGCTTGTGTCCGTATTGACACCGTTTTCCTTTGCCAGGGGTCTCCTGGTTCAGCAAAAGCTAAATGCAGATGACTACAACTTGCCGATTGCAAAAGCCACTCAAGAAGTTGCCGGTCATTTTACAGAATTAATGAATCCCGATGCTGCAGTTCCCTTGAACTTACAGTCCTCTCCGGAGCATCGATCAGCGTTGGCGGACAATACATTCTCCCAGTGTTTCAGCTGCCAGACCTGCACAACCGTGTGTCCGGTTGTTGCAAACTATGACACTCCCGAACAGGTACTGGGTTTATTGCCCCATCAGATCATGTGCTGCCTGGGGCTGGGATTAACCGAGATGGCCGCCGGTGCCAAAATGATCTGGGACTGCCTGACCTGTTATCAATGCCAGGAAAATTGCCCCCAGCAGGTGGAGGTGTGCGACCTTCTGTATGATTTAAAGAATATGGCTGTGCAAGAAAGGAGTTAGTGGTAGGGGTTCAGGGTTCTGGGTTCAGAGGTTCAGAGGTTCTGGGTTCAGCCCCGCCTGGCCTGAAAAGCGGCCAGTCTAATCTTAAAAGAAACTTTGTCCTTGGTTAGTTTCATATGACGGGTTAACTAAAAAATGAACATCGAACGTTCAATCTTTTCACTGTTCCGGCCAGGCGGAGTTTCATATTAGGTTTAAAAGTTCAAAGGTAACCCTGAACGCTGAACCTTTGAACCCCGTTAAGGTGAGATGAAGAAATGAAATTCGCATTGTTTGAGGGCTGCAACATTCCGGCACGGGTAAAACAATACGCCGATGCCACGCAAGCCGTTTTTAATAAGTTGGACATTGAGCTCATAGAAATTGCCGATTTCAATTGCTGCGGCTATCCGGTTAGAAATGTTGATCAGCGCGCCTTTATTCTATCTGCTGCTAAAAATTTAGCGCTGGCCGAGACCGCCGGTCTGGATATAATGGCGATGTGCAAATGCTGTTACGGATCTCTTAAAAAGGCCGAGGATGTATTAAATCGCGATCAACACTTAAAAAAAGAAGTTAACGCTGTTCTGGCCAAAGAAAAGCTTCGCTATGAAGGTCATGTCCGGGTAAACCATCTGCTGACGGTGTTGCACGGGGACGTGGGCCTGGAGGCTTTGAAGCCTTTAATTTTAAAGACTTACAACGGCCTTCAAATTGCGGCCAGCTATGGTTGCCACGCGCTGCGTCCGAGCAGGATCACCGGTTTTGACGATCCGGTGGCACCGACCCTTTTTGATGAACTGGTGGAAATTACCGGTGCTTACAGTGTTGACTGGTCCCGCAAACTGGATTGCTGCGGAGCGCCTTTGACAGGCGTCAATGATCGTCTGGCGATGGATATGGCTTTAAACAAGATTACCAGTGCCAGAGAAGCCGGCGCGCAATATTTGTGTACCGCCTGTCCCTATACTCATTTGCAGTTTGACTGGGTTCAAAATGAAATGGCGGCAAATTCCAAGGGGTGGGAGCCCCTGGCTGCGATCCTATATCCGCAGCTGCTCGGATTATGTATGGGGATTGATGAAGAAACCCTGGGGCTTTCAAAAAATCGACTGGGACTCGCAGAAATTTCATCCTTTTTAATCTCGGAGTGATTATGGCACCAACAAAGATCGGATCCGTAATGGTCGTCGGCGGCGGTATTACCGGGATGCAGGCAGCGCTGGATCTTGCCGATTCCGGGTACTATGTCTATCTCGTGGAAGAATCAAGCTCCGTCGGGGGAATGATGGCGCAGCTGGACAAAACATTCCCGACCAACGACTGTGCGATGTGAATTATTTCCCCGAAACTGGTCGAGGTCGGCCGGCATATCAATATCGATCTACTCACACTGACCGAAGTCAAAAGCCTGACCGGCGAAGCGGGCAACTTTGAGGTTAATCTGGTCCAACGCCCCCGTTTCGTTGACATGGAAAAGTGTATCGCCTGCGGTGCCTGTGCGGAAAAATGCCCCAAGAAAGTTTCCAATGCCTATGACGGGGGCTTAAGCAAACGCAAGGCTGTTTATGTGCAGTACGCTCAGGCTGTTCCGCTTAAATATTGCATCGACCCCGCCCAATGCATTTATCTCATTCGGGGTAAATGCCGGGGTTGTGAAAAATTTTGTCCCACCAACGCCATCAACTTTGATGAACAGGAAAAAGAAATTTCCTTAAATGTCGGGGCCGTGATTTTGGCCTCCGGCAACGGGGCCTTTGACCCTCGTACCCACGACACCTACGGCTATCTAAACTCTGAGAATATTGTAACGAGTTTGGAATTTGAAAGAATCCTTTCCGCCTCCGGACCTTACGGGGGACACCTGCTGCGTCCTTCGGACAAAACCGAGCCGCAAAAAATTGCCTGGCTTCAATGCGTGGGCTCCAGAGATAATCATATCGGGGCCAATGGATACTGTTCCGGAGTCTGCTGTACCTATGCCGTCAAGGAAGCTATTCTAGCCAAGGAGCATAGCAAAAACGGTTTGGATGCGGCCATTTTTTATATTGATGTTCGAACCTTCGGCAAGGATTTTGAGCGCTATTACAACCGCGCCAAAGAGGATCTGGGTGTTCGGTTTGTCAAATCGCGAATCTCGCATGTTGAACCCCGGGATGAAAATGGAAGGCATCTCATCCGCTATGTCGACGAACAGGGCAACAGCGTGGGAGAAGAATTTGACATCGTGGTCCTGTCGGTGGGGCTGGGCGTCCGTGACAGTGCGGCGGCTCTGGCCAAAAAACTGGACGTTGAATTAAATCACTACCAATATGCTCAGACCAGCGGGTTGGATCCGGTCAAAACATCCCGGCCGGGTATTTATGTCTGCGGCACTTTTCAGGCCCCCAAAGACATTCCGTCTTCGGTAATTGATGCCAGTGCGGCGGCCGGGATGGCCGGAAGCATACTCCATGATGTGCGCGGGACGCTGACCAAGAAGAAAGCAGCGGTGGAAGAAATTAACGTTCATGGAGAGCCCCCCCGTGTCGGGGTTTTTGTCTGCTGCTGCGGCACCAATATTGCCGGGTTTGTCGATGTCCCGCAAGTCGTTGACTATGCCAGGACGCTGCCCTTTGTCGTTTATGCCGAAAAGAACCTTTTTAGCTGCTCCCAGGATACCCAGGGTCAGATTACTCAAATTATCAGGGACCAGAATCTGAATCGCGTGGTGGTTTCGGCCTGCACACCCAAAACCCATGAAGGGCTGTTTCAGGAAACATTGATCAATGCCGGGCTGAACAAGTATTTATTTGAGATGACCAACATCCGCAACCAGTGTTCCTGGGTTCACAAAGAAGACATGCCAACGGCCACGGAAAAAGCCAAGGACCTGGTGCGCATGTCGGTTGCCAAGGTCGCCCTGCACGAACCCCTGGAAGAGCCTGTGACGAATGTCAACCAGGCCGTGCTGGTGATCGGTGGGGGGGTGGCCGGCATGACTGCCGCCAGAACATTGTCACAACAGGGATACACCACCCATCTGGTGGAAAAGAACAGTCAACTTGGCGGTCAGGCGCTTTATTTGAATGAAACCTGGCAGGGGGAGAAGGTCGGGCGATTCGTAGAGGACCTCATCGCCCAGGTGCAAGACGACGTGAATATTACCGTCCGGTTAAATACGGACATCCGGAACGGAGACGGTTTTATCGGTAATTTCAAAACCACCGTGCAGGCCGACAGCGAAACAAGCGTCCTGGAACATGGTGTTACGATCATTGCCTGCGGTGCGACGGAGTTCAAACCGGATCAATTTTTATATGGCCAGGATGACCGGGTGCTTACCGGCCTGGAACTCCAGCATAAATTAAAAGCCTCCCCGTCTTTTGAAACCTGCCATACCGCCGTATTCATTCAATGTGTCGGATCGCGCATAAAAGAGCGCCCCTATTGCTCCAAGGTGTGTTGTACCCGGTCGATTAAAAGTGCCCTGGAACTAAAAGCGCTAAACCCTGGCATGGATATCTTCGTTTTATACCGGGATCTCCGATCATACGGCCTGCGCGAGGATCTGTATCGTGAAGCCCGGGAGAAAGGCATAAAATTTATCCGCCACCATAACGAGAGCGGAATCGATGTCAGCCAGAATGAAAACGGCCTGAACGTCAAATTTACGGATCGGGTCCTGCGCCGACAAATGGAAATTCACACGGATCTTTTGATTCTGGCCAGCGCCATGGTGCCGCAAAAAAATAATCCCCTGGCACGGCTTTACAAGGTTGCTCAAAACGATGATGGTTTTTTTACCGAGGCCCACGTCAAACTGCGGCCCAGTGATTTCGCCACCGACGGCATTTTCGTCTGTGGTCTGGCCCATGCGCCCAAACCGCTGGATGAATCTATTGCCCAGGCCCAGGCGGCGGCTTCCCGGGCCGTGACGGTGTTATCCGCCCTGCAGATTTCCGTTAGCGGCACCGTTGCCCGGGTTGATCCGAGCTTTTGCAGCCAGTGCGGGGTGTGTGTTGCGGTGTGCCCGTATTCGGCCCCGACATTCAATGAAAAGACCGGGAAAGCCGAAATCCAGGCAACTCTCTGCAAAGGCTGTGGCCTTTGCACGGCCTCATGCCGATCCGGGGCCATTAATCTCAAAGGCTTTGAAACATCCCAGATCATGGCCATGCTGACTTCGTGTATGTTTGATGAGGCCGTTGAAAATGAGAATGACGAATGTCGAACCATTAGACTGAATATTGACTCATGACTAATGAATAAGATTGATTCGCTTCGCTCTATCGTTTTTTATGATCTTATATTGTCTATTATTATTGTCTTATTCCGGACGTTGCTCAGAGTTTACCAATGACAACATTGTAATCAAATTCTGACTTCTGTTACTCGGGCGAAGCCTGTGCCGGGCTCGATCCGGTAGCCGGAGTGTATAATCATCTCGACACTGGATTCCCACGGTCGCCGGATGACGGTCCGAGCCGGTTTCGGACTCTTTACGGGTACCATCAAATATTATATTTTATAGTAATGACAGAGCGAAGCGATTCCACAATTAGTCAATCGACATTCGACATTCGTCATTCCTAGGAGCGATCATGAAGTCTTTTACCGATTTAATTCAAGATGTCCAAAAACCCGGTCTGTGCCATCGTTGCGGGGGTTGCGTGACTTTCTGCTCGGCCGTTAATTTTGGTGCCCTTAGAACTGGATTCAGAAGGCAGACCCCGATATGCCGATCAGGACAAATGCATCGAGTGCGGGCTGTGCTATACGATTTGTCCGGAAATAGACGAGTTGGATGAAGAAACCAAGCAAAAGCTGGGGTGGTGCGCACCCATCGGACGGGTGATCGAAAGCGCCATTGCACGTGCCTCAGATCGATCCATTCGTGAGAAAGCGACCGATGGTGGCGTTGTCACGGCGCTGCTGGTACATTTGTTTAAATCCGGCCGCATCGATGGTGCCATTGTCACCAAACAGACCGGACCTTTTCAGCGCCAACCGTTTTTGGCGGAGTCGGAGGCCGATATTCGTGACACAGCAGGTTTTTTCTTCGACACCTCCCACGGCATGAAGCGCTTCAGCGATTATTATATCACTTACTCTCAATTTAGAGAGTTTAACCCCCTGATCCAAAAAGGTCTGCAACGGGTGGCCTTTGTCGGCACACCCTGTCAGATCCGGGCGGTTCGCAGAATGCAAACCCTCAGCATCATTCCTTCGGATTCAATTAAATTCTGTTTGGGGCTGTTCTGCTCGGGTAATTTTGTGTTTGGCGAAAAGCAGCGGGATAAAATTGCCAAAATCGGCGGGTTCCAGTGGGAAGATGTCAGAAAATTAAATATTAAAGAAGACCTTCTGGTGCACTTAAACAACGGTGAAGTCAAAACCATTATGCTGGATGAACTGGAGTTCATGAAGCGCTTTGCCTGTTATTTCTGCCCGGACTATTCCGCCGAGTATGCCGATGTTTCCTTTGGCGGCATCGGAGCCAAAGAGGGATGGACAACCGTTATTACCCGCACCCCGGTCGGCAGAGCAATTTTTGCCGATGCCAGGTCCCGAAAGGTAATTGAAGACTATCGTCAGGGTGAATATCAGAAGCTCCGTTCTCAAGCACTCAACAAAGTAAAGACCTGGTCTGTCAAGAAAAAGAATACCGCGCTTAAAAACAGAGAGACACTGGGTAAAAAGTTTCCAGATATTAAACACTGACGGTAAAGATAGGGATTTTTGTGAGTGTTGGTTTGTTATACGCAATGTCCAACTTTGCTAAAAAATGGCCGGACACTACAGATATCCTTAAAGGGCAATTACTGAATTTTCACTATCCCCAAATGGTGTCGGCACAAATTTGTCTGTATCGCCATCATTTTGCCAGTTCCTATTATCTCATTGTACCCTCCTCCTAAAAATATGTCTGATAATAATATAAAACTTCAGGATCGATGTGGACAAAAGAATCAAATCCCTCAGAATCAAACCGGCCTCTTTAAAAAAGGTAACAGTAAGCTGTTTCCAGATAAAGTCAAGGTGCCTAACCAAATTTTAAATATTAATACTGTTTGGGTTTCACTTCGGAATCCCCAATTTATGGATTGGATTATCATGTGTGGGAGCAGGCACGTAATATACACTTTCACCAGAATGTAGATTGGTCAGAGGAAATCCACAATGGCCGGCGATTTTAGATTTGTTCAGAAAACCAAAAATATCATGGTTAAATTTTTTGGTGGATTTGAAAGCGCAATCTATCCCAATGCCGAAATGACAGCCTTTGGGTCGTCAAATATTCCATTCTGCAGCGTCCTGCTAGCTTGTAACTATTCTTAGGCATTTATTTTTAATTGACAAATCAACCCCTTACCGTTAATCTGAAGTCTCCGAAAGAAAGGAGGCCCCTACCATGCCTGACACCGGCACCCTCACCAAAGCCAAAATCATCAACGCGGTAGCCGAAAGTAATGGATACACCCGTAAAAAGTCAATTGATACCGTCGAAATATTGCTGGACCTCATCAAACAATCCCTAGAATCCGGCGATGACGTCATGATCTCCGGCTTCGGTAAATTCTGCGTGAAAAACAAAAAGAAGCGACGGGGCAGGAATCCGGCTACCGGTGAGGATATGATTCTGACGCCAAGGAGGGTTGTTACGTTTAAGTGCTCTGGAAAATTGAGGGGCAAAATAAATGAATAATTCCCGATTGGTTTATTCAACAGAAACAGGCAAAATGTGCCCATCATGTGGCAAATCTTTTGCGGAATGCACCTGCAAAAAGAAAAATTCAAGATCTCAACCAAACATTAAGATTGATGGGATCATTCGGATTCAACGTGAAGTTAAGGGGCGCAAAGGCAAAACGGTGACCCTAGTTTCAGGTTTTCAAATTAATGCCAATGAATTAAAAACTCTTGCCACCCAATTAAAACGCCGTTGCGGGACTGGTGGTTCTGTAAAAGATGGAGTAATCATAATTCAGGGTGATCATAGGCAGACTTTGCTATCTGAATTGGAGAAACGAGGATTTAAATCTAAACTTGCCGGTGGTTAAGTTTAAATTCTACTAAATGTTGTGCTGTAAATAGATCATAAAGAATTTATTTGGATTGTTAATCAAAGAATTCCTTGCAGCTCTGCTGCGGGGTAAGAGGTGCGAGCGAAGCGAGCTTCCTTTTGAGTCCAGAGCTTGCTCTGGGGTTCATACCTTTGATTGTTCGATGGGTTGACTGCCGGATTTGATCATAACCGCTAATTGCCAAAACCTGTGATGGAATATGAGCGATAAAAATTGGGTAGTTTATCTTGTTCGATGTTCCGACAATACTTTATACTGTGGGATTACGAATAACCTCAAAAGTCGGTTGATAGAACACAACTCAGGTAAGGGCGCCAAATATATAAGATCCCGGAGGCCAGTCAAAATAGTTGGTGTTAGTTCTGCAATGACGAAAAGCGAAGCACTTAAATTGGAATATAGAATAAAGCAATTACCGGCCAATCAAAAATCATCAGAATTATCAAGGAAGGAGAACTTAATGACAATTTCGAAAAAGGATCTGCAAGCACTGAAAAAGGACATTAAAGCACTCGAAAAGAAAATGGAAAAACTGATCGCGGCCGCTGAAAAAAGCGAAAAAGCTAAAACCACAAAGAAAGCTCCAACAAGAAAAGCGCCTGCAAAAAAGAAACCCAGTCAACCGACAGCAACCGAAGAGGTATTAAAGATCATTAACAGATCGAAAAAAGGGATTAATATCAAAACTCTGATGGAGAAGACCAGTTTCAATCAAAAAAAGGTCACTAATATTCTTCAGCGGACATATAAACAGGGAAAAATTAAGAGAGTGGCAAAGGGGATATATGTGCGGGCGTGATAGACTGTAACTCTTTCTTGTCAAAATAGTGAAATGCTATTCAAGACCTGTGACATAATCAAAACGGACTCTCAGGGCTTCGGTGGTGCTACCTATTTTCGGTAGGCTGGAGGCACCTTTATTTTTTAAGATAGTCATAACATATCTGAATAATTACCTATTTCTAGATACTGGCAAGAAAGTACAAGTCTGAAAAAGCACCAATTTTGATGCTGGGATGTATGATATCACAACCTTAGCCCAAACTTGTATATTCTCAATAATTCTGGACATTAGCGGTATTTGATTTTTACAGTGATGATGTTTGGTATAGTAACTACGGATAACATTATATAGGCGATGATATCCAATTAGTTATAATTACTTGTCAGGCCGCTCAAGGTATTGCGAACACCAATTGGCGAATATAAAATAAGGAGGAATCTAACGATGACTACTTGGACTTTTGAACCGGGACACACCGCAGCCGAGTTTTGTGCACGTCACATGATGGTTACTAATGTCCGTGGACACTTCAAGAATGTTCATGGAACACTCAAGTTTAACCCAGAGAACCCTCAGGACTCTTCGGTCGAGGTGACCATCGATGCCAACGAAATATGGACTGGTGAGCCTGATCGAGACGACCATTTGCGAAGCGCAGATTTTCTCGATGTTGAGAACTACCCTGAGATAACTTTCAAGGGGAATCAAGTGGAGATCATGGGGGCTCATGATTACACGGTTACAGGTGATTTAAATATTCGGGGAGTTAGTCGACAGGCGATATTGTATGTGAGCTACTTAGGACCATGGGAAACACCCTGGTGGGAAGGCGGCGAAGACAAAGGACCTAAGACTCGGGCAGGTTTTGTGGCGAAAACTGAAATCAATCGCCATGATTTTGGTGTAAGTTGGAACTCTACCCTTGAAAAAGGAGGTATGGTTGTTGGCAACATGGTGAAAATCACAATCGATGCTGAGGCGATACTGGAAAGTTCCTGACCTTTGCAAAAGAATGATACCTAATAAAAGCTTGGAGACAGGTGCCTAAATGTTAGGCATCACAACTGATGCATGTGCATCAATCAATTACAGGGGGATTCAGCTATGGGTGCAAACTACAACTACAACCGTCTTTCCAAGGATGAGGCAGCATTACTACTGGTGGACCATCAGTCGGGGCTTATCTCGCTCGTCCAGGATTTTTCGCCTGGCGAGTTTAAGAATAATGTTTTGGCGGTAGCTGCTTCCGGAGCGTATTTCAAACTACCTACGATTTTGACCACCAGCTTTGAAAACGGTCCGAATGGCCCTCTGGTTCCTGAACTCAAAGAGACTTTTCCGGATGCGCCATACATTGCGCGTCCAGGACAAATCAATGCATGGGACAATGAGGATTTCGTCAATGCTGTCAAGAAGACAGGCCGCAAACAACTCATTATCGCCGGCGTAGTGACAGAGGTTTGCGTCGTCTTTCCCGCGCTATCTGCTGTTGAGGAGGGCTACGAGGTGTTCGTTGTCACAGACGCCTCGGGCACCTTCGATGAAGTCACTCGTCACACTGCGTGGTTACGAATGCAGGCTGCGGGCGTGCAGTTGATCAATTGGTTCGCCATGGCTTGTGAGCTTCATCGCGATTGGCGCAATGATATTGAGGGATTGGGCGCGCTGTTGTCGAACCACATTCCTAATTATCGGAACCTCATGACAAGTTATTTTGCACAGAACAAATAATGCCTAATAATCGCGTCAACAACGGACTGGCGCAAACTGCCGTTCCAGCCGGTTGCGCGCGTCGCTAAGGATACCTCCAACTTATCGGCAAAATCTGAAGGCTCAAAAAACTTGTGATATCATTCAGCCAAATTTTTAAGGCTGAATTGCATGTATCTCAATGTATCCAAACTTTGGTGATATTTGGTTTTCTGGTAAGATAATCAAACCTTTCAAAGCTCATATTTTTTCAGTTTTCCTTATTCCCTGACGGCCACCCAAAATCCCCCACTTGTGGCCACTTGAAAATCCCCCACCCCCCTGGACCG
>PVMK01123042.1_pt1 | contig 28902 bp, 21 predicted proteins | sample 1853481 | NCBI WGS metagenome assembly PVMK01 (sample SAMN08533507, study PRJNA380276) | Marine sediment metagenome, whole genome shotgun sequencing project.
GTTTCATAAAGCAACTCGGGCTGGATTATCAAAAGGCGGGTGAGCTGTATGTTCCCAAAAACTCCGGCTTCAAAGGCCACGATGGTTTTTCCACGGTAAGCTTCATCCTTGAAATTATGGTAACCAGTACCCATATTTACCCTGACCCCCGATCTGAATTTTTTTGTTCTGGCCACCAGGTCCGCATCCTCGTCTAAGGCTGGCAGATCAGAAATGGTGGGGACTGTGGAAAGGTGTAAGGTGGCAGAACTTACAAAATCGGCCACTTTTGCCATTCCCTCATAATCCAGTTTTGATGCCGTATCTCCGGGTTTATGGTAGGGAGATTCGAGGCCTGTATAGGCATGGATGGCCGGGATTCCAATATTTCCAAAGGGTGCTGTATCGGTTCGCTGCCCCACCGATTTATTGGCCTTGGTCACTGTGATTCCGTACTCTCCAGCCAGTTCACCAATCACATGCTCATAATCAGTTAGCATCTTAACGCCTACCATATCAAGTCCCCTATGGGTGTTGTACATACCCACCATATCGAGACTAAACATAAGTTTGATCTGGTGTGGAGGGATGATGGAGTTTTCCACAAACCAGGTGGAGCCAATGAGCCCACTCTCTTCCCCATCGAAGGCCACAATAACCACACTTCGGCCCAGGGAGGCCTGATTATCTGCCATGTTCCTGCCTATTTCAATGATAGCGGCACTGCCCGAGGCATTGTCATCTGCCCCGTTGTAGACTACGGTATCGCCTTGGCTGATTTTCCAGCCCAGGTGGTCAAAATGGGCTCCAAGTACAATGAATTCTTCTTTTAGCAGTGGATCATTTCCCGGGATTATCCCTGCCACATTAACCCCCGGGATATTCAGGATCCCTTCCCGGTGGCTAAAGGGATGGAGATATTTGCCATGGAGGGGCGCAATGCCTGCTTCCTCCATCTGTTGAGCTATATACTCAGCAGCCAGTTTGCCCTGTGGCGTTCCAAAACCCCTGCCCAGAAGCGTATCTGAAGCAAGTGTGTTTACATGTTTTTCAAGAAAAGAAGACGGGGTGTTGAATTGACCCATTACCTGGAAGGTCATTGTCAGAGCCACAAGGAGAAAAAGTGTTGTTTTATGCATGATTATATAGAGTTTCAGGAATAGAGCGGGCAAATGTAATTAATTAGGTTGTGTTTTCCTGACTTACTGGTTATATTGTGGACGGAAAAGAAAGTCATAGAATTCGCCTTCAGGGCTCGTTCTAAAATAGATCGAAATGTAATGTAACCTGGTATGGGAAAACCCCTTGCATCCCTGCTTACTACCTTATTGCTGTTGGTGAGTCTCCTGAGTTTTGGACAGATCCACACGGCGGTTTCACACCCGGTGGTAGAGGTTATTGATCAGGAAGTTCATATTTTTTATGACATTATCAATAGCGGTCCCAACCATAGATTTAATATATCTGTTCTTATTACAGACACCCGGGGCCGGGAGCTAATCAGCAGGTCCTTATCCGGTGATGTGGGAGATAATATTAGTGGCGGCGACAAGAAGCATATTGTATGGAACCTGGAGGAGGATCAGGTTACCCTCGATGGTCCTATTGATGTGCAGATTCTCTTAGAAGCCCTTTCCTCTGCAATTACAGGGAGTTCAACCCAAATACAGGGTCAAAATGATTTAGAGGAATCCGATTCTCTGGCAGGTGTGGATGCATTGTCAAAAAACGAACTTTTGGGAGCTGCAGGTTCACCTGTGAAGCCAAAAACTTACACCCGGACCAGTCTGGTGTTCAAATCACTTATTTTCCCCGGATGGGGACTTACAAATTTAAAGAAGAAGCCTCACTGGACCAAAGGCCTTGCTGCATATGGTTGTGTTGCAGGCTCGGTCTACCTGAATCGCCAGGCAGTGAATACTTATGCGCAGATTGACCTCTTTCAAGATTATCAGGACAAGGATGATCTCTATCAGAAAGCCATAAAACAGGACAACATCTCTGAAGTGCTTGCTATTACAGCAGCAGGTATCTGGGTGTTTGATTTTGTCTGGACCCTGGTAGGCACTTCTGAATTAAAGGCAAAAAATAAAAACAGCCCTGGTCCAGGGCTTTCATTAATCACAGATATTGATCCTTTTACCTATGCGCCGATGGTTGGAATACATATTAGTTTTTAGCTGTTTGCTACTAAGCCTATCCTGTGTGAGGTTTGAGCCTCAGGGATTTCTTTTTGTTAACACCGACTCTGTCTATATGGATATGGGCCATAAAGCCATCTATGAGTTGGAAGGAACCATCCTGAATATCGGTGAGGAGGATATCAAAGAGCATGGATTCTGCTGGGCTGAAACCTCGCGGCCAAATACCTGGGATAGTTCCACGGAATTGGGTCCCACTAGCACAAGGGGATCCTTCACCAGCATCATTGAGGGGGTTGAGGCCCATACCACCTATTATGTCAGAGCCTATGTGACCACAAATGAAGGAATATTGTACGGAAATGAAAAATCCTTCACCGCTTCAGTCCGTGCCATACCCACCATCCAAACCCTTGATCCCATTCACATTAACCTCAATTCTGCTGTTTGTGGTGGAGATGTACTTTTGGAGGGTGCATCCACTGTTACAAAACGAGGAGTTTGCTGGAGTACAGAAGAGTTACCCACTGTTTCGGATCGGGTGGCAGAAGAGGGAGAGGGGCAAGGGGTTTTCAGAGTTCCCATGGAGGAGTTAACGTTAAATACAATCTACTTTGTACGGGCATTTGCCACAAATTCTGAAGGCACAGCCTATGGAGATGAGGTCTCCTTTAAAACCTGGGACGAGGGAGAATTTGGCGATTATGAAGGAAATGTATACCCATCGGTGGTCATTGGAGAGCAGACCTGGATGAAGAAAAATCTGAGAGTTACCCACTATGCCGATGGAAGACCCATTCCCGAAGTTTTGGCTGACTGGCTGGAATTACCGGCCGGTACCAGAGCCTATTGCTGGCCGTATAATGACTCCACCTACGCCGATCCTTATGGGGCCCTCTACACATGGAGTGCAGCCATGGATGGCGCCGGGAGCAACGATTCCAATCCTGGAGAGGTGCAGGGAGTTTGTCCGGATGGATGGCACATGCCCAGCGACCAGGAGTGGAAGGAGATGGAGCTCTTCATTGGAATGGATCCTGCAGAGGTTGACTCAGTCGGCTTCAACAGGAATCGGGGGAATGGATTTGGTGGCAGGTTGAAGGAGGTTGGCTACCTGCACTGGAGAAATCCCAACAGTGAGGCTACCAATTATACCGGTTTTACAGCGGTCGCAGGTGGACTCCGTACTTTTGAGGGCAATTTCAGAAGCCTGAGAAGAAATGCGACTTTCTGGACATCAACTGAATTTAGCGAATTAAATTCATGGACCCGCTACTTGAGTTATAATAATTCCAACATAGGGCGTGATAACGATTCCAAAGGCAACGGAGCTTCGGTTCGGTGCATAAAAAATGAGACAGCCACAAAAAGCAGTGAGAAATGAGGTGGGAGAAGATAACAATTGCTGTTTTGTCCATGTCTTTGCCATCCTTCTCTTCCTGTTGCTTCCCATTGAAACTAGCAAGTACAGGCTTAGTATAGAGGAGAAAGAGTCTTTTAATAAGGTAATTGCCATCTTACACGCTGATTTGAATGGGGATCGAAGTACAGAGATGGTGCGTTGTAAAAAAGACAATCCTGTTCCTGCCATTGTCGTGCATATGGAGGATGGAGAGGTGATCGATCAGTGGAGCCTGAATGGGAAATGGGTGGAAAGATCAGGGATTCATATCACTGACTATGACAACGACGGATTTAAAGAAATTGTCGGTTTTACTTTTTTTAATGATTCCATTTGGCTGCATGTGATTGAGCCTCTGCAGGCAGGGGGGACCTTTTTGCATATACCGGTAGATAGGGTGGAGTTGTATAAAAACGCCCAGGATTGGAGTGTAAACTTTGCCGATCCTGCGGATCTGGATGGAGATAACAGGGATGATTTTGCTTTAGCATCCTGGCTGGATTCACCATTCAACCCAGGTCTCTTTTTGTTTACAATTTATTTAACGAAGAATTAATCTCACAGAAGGATAAGCCGGGTAATAATATTTCAGATCTGGTTCTGATTGATATTGACAATGACGGGAGTCCTGAGATCACAGGAAGGGTGTCTGCTACGGGTAATGTGAAAGACGAAGCCTTGGCTTTCTCAGACAGCTGCTCCTGGTTTATGATCTATGACCGGGATCTTCAGTTCAAAACTTTGCCCCTTTCCTATCAGGGCAGTCCCTCTTATCTCACGGTAATGCCCCTGAAGAGTGAGCAGCGCACCAGGTTGCTGACTGCATATTACACAAGGAGTGATGGAAAAACCATAAATCAACTACAACTATGGGAATGGTTGGACGACAGCTTGCAATTGCTCAAAAGCCGAAATCTGGATCGAAGAGATGAAATTGGGTTGCTCACGGCCGATGTGGCCAACAATGGATCTTTCTATTTGTCAGATAAGCATGAAATACTCTGTCTGAATGAACAGCTTGAAGAGATGAGTCGCATCTCTGCATATGGCCCCCTTATTAACTCCAGGTCCTTCCCACAGGATATTGATGGAGATGGACTAAAAGAGCAGGTCTATTTTTCAGACTATAAGGTTTTAAATATCTATCGAAATGATTTTAGCCACCTGGTGAAACTGGATGTGGGATACCATGAAGAGAAGCCGGTAGTTACCTCTTTTACAAATGGCAAGGATCACTTTGTGAACGTCTTTCTGCACACCGAAAACATACTTTTGAAGTACTCCAGAAACCCCCTCTATCCCTTCAGGTTTCTGCTTCTGGTGCTGATGTTTTTAGCATATTACCTCCTCTTTTCCTTCTTGGCAAACTTACAAAGAAGACGCATTGAATCGAAGCAATCTCTGGAACGACAGGTGATGCACTATCAGCTCACCAATGTGATGCAACAACTGGATCCTCATTTTATGTTCAATGCCCTGACCAGCATATCCAGTTATTACCACAAAGGTGACACGGCCCACGCTCAAGCCTATCTCTCCAGGATGTCCAAACTGATGCAATCTTCCCTGGAGAATTCGGAGAAAATGACCATCTCTCTGAGGGAGGAGATTCGCTTTGTTAGGGATTACCTGACTCTTGAAAATTTGAGACTGGGAGATCTGTTTAGCTTCAATATTGATGTAGAAGAGGTTTTTATGGATCAGGTACAGATTCCCAAGATGCTTCTTCAGAATTTTGTGGAGAATGCGCTCAAACATGGAATTTTGCACCTGAAGGATCGCAAAGGTTTGATTCGGGTCTATTCTGTGGAACAAGGGGGTTCCCTGAATATTTGTGTTGAAGATAATGGCATTGGCAGGAAGGAAGCGTCTGAATTCTCAACCCTGGGGAATGGGAAGGGGCTTGTTGTTACCCAGAGAATTCTGGAGATTCTCAGGAAGTTAAAGAAGGTGAAGATCAGCTATGAAATTGTAGATCTTTATATGGAAGAGGTGGCTATTGGGACCAGGGTAAGCATAAAGATTCCAAAAGACTCCATCTAGTTAGCTGATATTTCCCCAATCGATCCGACCGGGGTTGCCTTTTTTCACATGTTTGGCAAAGATAAAGTTCTTCTCAAGCTTAAGATCGGGATCTTCGGTGATGATCATCTCGGCCGTGTCACGGGCAAGCTGGAGGATTTGTCCATCCCTGCCCAGGTGGGCAATTTTCAGATTGAAAGGCACTCCGCTCTGTTGTGTACCCTCAATATCGCCGGGTCCGCGTAACTTCAGGTCCACCTCGGCTATTTCGAATCCATCATTGGTCCGCACCATGGTTTCAAGGCGCTTTTTCCCCTCTTCTGAAAGCTTATAACCCGACATCAGAATACAGTGTGACTGTTCACTCCCGCGACCTACCCGTCCCCTGAGCTGGTGAAGCTGCGACAGGCCGAATCGCTCGGCACTTTCGATGATCATCACTGAGGCATTGGGCACATCCACACCCACTTCAATCACTGTGGTTGCCACCATGATGTGGGTGAGTCCCGCCACAAAATGCTGCATGGAGATCTCCTTCTCTTCGGGTTTCATTTTTCCATGAACCACACTCACCTGATAGTCGGGTCGGGGAAATGCCCTGCAGATGCTTTCATAGCCATCTTCCAGGTCCTTGTAATCCATGTGTTCGGACTCTTTTATCAGAGGGTATACGATATAAGCTTGTCGTCCGGCTGCCAGCTGCTTTTTCAGGAAACCAAATACCATCAATCTCTTGGAATCGAAAGAGTGACGGGTGATGATGGGTTTTCGTCCCGGTGGGAGCTCATCAATCACAGATACATCCAGGTCCCCATAAAGGGTCATGGCCAGCGTACGGGGGATAGGCGTTGCGGTCATCACCAGCACATGGGGCAGTACATTGGCTTTTTTCCAAAGCCTGGCCCGCTGTGCCACGCCAAAGCGATGTTGCTCATCGATGACCACAAATCCCAGGTTCCTGAACTGGACCACATCCTCGATGAGCGCATGGGTGCCAATCAATATATGGAGAGATCCATCCAGTAATGCCTCGTGTATGGGCTCTCTGAGGGCCTTTTTAACCGATCCTGTAAGAAGTTCCACCCGGATGTCCATTCCAAGAAGAAACTTGCTGATGCTTTTAAAATGTTGCTGTGCAAGGATCTCTGTAGGTGCCATGATACATGTCTGGAATCCATTATCGATGGCGATCAGCATGGACATCAGAGCCACCAGGGTTTTTCCGCTTCCCACATCCCCCTGTAACAGTCGGTTCATCTGTCGCCCCGAGCCCATATCCCGGCGGATCTCCTTCATCACCTTTTTTTGTGCCCCCGTGAGTTCAAAAGGAAGATGATCTTTGTAAAAGGCATTGAAACTCTCCCCCACCGTTTTAAATACATTGCCCCGGAAGCGTTTGTTTCGGTCGGTTTTATTTTGAAGGATATTCAATTGAATGTAGAAAAGTTCCTCAAACTTTAACCGGAGTTCGGCCCTTTTATACTCTCCTGAAGAATCGGGAAAGTGGATCTGGCGCATGGCGGTATCCAGATTAACCAGGTTGAGCTTCTTCAGGAGCCAGGCGGGCATGGTCTCCTCAAATTTGGCTGGAAGTCCCTTCACCAGGTTGGCCAACAGTTTGCTGATGGCTTTGGAGGTAAGGTAATGGTCCTTCAGTTTTTCGGTGGTGGAATATACAGCCTGGAGATTTGAGCTAACCGCATGCTTCTTTCCCGGATCCTCAAGTTCGGGGTGTACCACATTTAATTTCCGCTGGTATACGCTTGGTTTCCCAAAAACAACCAATTCCTTTCCCACCGGGTAGTTTTCCGGAATCCATTTTGCACCTTTGAACCACACCAGTTGAATCTGGCCCGTTCCATCTGTAAAATCAGCCGTCAACCTTTTTCCTCTTCCTTTACCCGCTGTAGCATAGCCCGTTATTTTGCCCCGAATCTGAATCTGGGGCATGTCGGAAGTTACCTCGGAAATACGGTAGAATCTGCTTCGATCCACATACCTGAAAGGATAATAGGTGAGTAGATCTTCAAAGGTATTAACCTGTAGCTCCTGCCTTAGCAAGTCGGCCCGTTTTGGCCCAACCCCGGGAAGAAATTGAATATCCTGCTGTAAATATTGTTGCATGACTGGAGCAATTTATGTAAAATTAGCATTTTGCGTGAATTACGCGAGCGCAATAGCTTTGCTTTTGGGAGCACAAATGGGCTGGAGAATCTTTAAATACATACAACACCTGTTCTACAGGAAACACAGGCATGGCCATGGGATACACTCTCCCTATCTGTTCGAGTTTGTAAATGGTGTGGTTTTTAATGGAGATAGGGTGGATGTTCCGGCAGCAATTCTAAGGGCCCATGCGGACCTCCGAAAAGATACGAGCCTCATCCCATCGGCTGAAGAAAGGATTCTGATAGGAGCACAATCAAAGGTAGATTCTAAGGAGGTCAGAACCATCCAGTCTTTTGTAAGGGGCTCTTCGGTTAACAGGGTACAGGCAGCCCTTTTATTCCGGATAGTTCAATGGTTGAATCCGGAAATGATCATGGAACTTGGAACTGGTCTGGGTGTAAGTACAATCTATCTGGCAGCGGGATTGGAAAAAAACTCCGACCAGGATCAGGGCTTGTTCAATGTCCATACCATAGAAGGAGATCCAGCCAGAGCACTTTTTTCCCGACAGCTGTTTAAACGTTTGGGATTTAACGGAGTCAAAGTACATCAAGGAGATGCGGATAGCAAGGTAGAGGAGCTGGCTTCCCGGTTGCCGGGCCGGTTCCTGGCATTTGTGGATGCCAATCACAAATATGAACCCACCCTTCGGTATCTGCGGATCTTAATAAATGCAAGGGGAGAGGAATCGCTTATAATCATGGATGATATCTACTGGTCCAAGGGGATGAGCAGGGCATGGAATGAGGTGATTTCCTGGCCGAAGTACGGGTTAGTCTGGACTTGTTTCATATGGGTATTCTGCTGTTAAGAAAAGACTTGCATAAAAGCCATTTGAAAATTAAGATTTAAGTATTTTTTAGATTATATATAGGCATTATTGCTTACTTTCGTCGTACAATTCGATAAAAAATGGATACAGTTATCAGTCTGGATAAAATAGTTAAGAACTACTACATCGGTTCTATTGTCGTTGAAGCTCTTCGTTCTGTGGATGTGGAGATCAAAACGAATGAATATGTGGCTATCATGGGTCCTTCCGGGTCGGGGAAATCTACACTTATGAACCTGGTCGGGGCACTGGATACCCCCACAAGTGGAGAGTATATCTTGAACGGAACGGATGTAAGTAAGATGGATGACGATCGCCTGGCCGAAATCCGCAACCAGGAGATCGGATTTATTTTTCAGACATTCAACCTGCTTCCCCGTTATACAGCACTCGAAAATGTAACCCTTCCACTAATCTATGCGGGAATAGGGAAGACAGACAGGGTGGCAAAAGCAACCAAAACCCTTGAAGAGGTTGGGCTTGGCGACCGCATGGATCACCGTCCCAATGAATTATCAGGGGGGCAAAGGCAAAGGGTGGCTGTGGCCAGAGCCCTGGTAAATGATCCTTCTATCATTTTAGCGGATGAGCCTACAGGAAACCTGGATTCGAAGACCTCTGCGGGTATAATGAAGCTTTTCGGACAAATTCATGATAGGGGAAATACGATTATTCTTGTCACACATGAAGAGGATATATCCAGGTATGCCCACCGGATCATTCGTCTCCTGGATGGTGAGATCGATTCGATTGAGATCAATAAGAATCCGAAAAGGTAGATCTTGAAAAAATCTGGCATTTATACAAAGAGTGGTGACAAAGGTGAGACCTCACTCATAGGGGGTAGAAGGGTTCCCAAGTCACATCCCAGGATCGAAGCATACGGTTCGGTGGATGAACTAATGGCACACACTTCCATGCTGCGCGATCTTTTAGAGGAAAAGCAATTAAAGGATGAGCTTCTTATAATTCTTGATATACAAATGGTTACGGCCTCTATGCTCGCAGCTGATTTTGAGGTAATGCCTGCCGGACTGCCTGTGATAGATAAGGAGCAGATTGATTTTCTTGAAAACCGGATTGATGAGATGGATGCATCTCTGGAAACCCTGGTTTCCTTTGTGATACCAGGTGGACATCCAGCCATTTCCAGGCTCACATAGCCAGGACAGTCTGCCGCCGAACCGAGATAAGTATTCTCAAGTTGCAGGAGAATCATCCGGTCGACGATGTCATTATTCAATTTTACAATCGCTTATCTGATTATTTCTTTGTGATTTCGAGGAAAATCGCCTCTCTAAGGGAGATAAATCAGAAGCCGTGGAAAAGTAGGTTGCAGGAATGAATTTTTTTTTAAATTTGCGGCATTTTAAAATACCTTTTACAACCTAATTAATACGTCGATGTACTGGACCCTTGAATTAGCCTCAAAACTTGAAGATTCCCCGTGGCCTGCCACCAAGGAAGAGTTGATTGATTTTGCAATCAGATCTGGAGCGCCCATGGAAGTAATTGAAAATTTGCAAGAAATTGAGGATGAAGGCGATGTATATGAAAGCATCGAAGATATTTGGCCTGATTATCCCAGCAAAGATGATTTTTTCTTCAACGAGGACGAATATTGATCTAAAGAGATTAATCTATAGTTGAAAGGATGTTTCGTAAAGACATCCTTTTTTTATTTCCAGATAAATACATCCTGCCACTTCATGGGACGCCATTGCTCGACCCACTTAAAATCGGGTAAGCGGGCCTCTTCGGATGGAAATAAGCTTAATGGGAAGTAGGTGCCATCGGGCTTGGTCATGTAGTTTACCTTTGAGATCTGGTTATCCTTCAGGTAGATGATCAGATCCGAACAGGCTGTTTTGTTGGCGCCTACGACAACATCCTCCTCTGTGGCATAATAGATGGTCTGACCGTTGCCAGTCACCAGTATCCTGGACAATTTATTTTCAACAAAGTAGGCGGTCATCTCCTTACCCCTCATCTGATCGAAGCTCTCTTCATCCTTCTGAGATGCCACGAACGCCACGCCTGTAAGAAACATCGTTTCCAGCTGCTGGTCCACCATCACCACCTTTATTTGATCTGCAGTCAACTGATTCTCATCTGACCAAATGACGGGTTCTCCATAGAAATTAAAAGCGCTATCGGCTTCTACATAGACCAGGGAATCGCACATCACCTGCAAATCCGCTCTGAAGATCTTGACTTTGTAATAGGCTTTAAGAATGCGACTCTGCTCTTCAAATTCAGGATTCTGCATGGTTTGAAGGGTATCCGCATGTACATACATGGTATCCACACCGTCCACCTGTATCATCAGGGCGCTGTCGGTAACTGTAGCTGTTTCTGAGTTGCTGTTGTAAACTCCGTAATGACCCTTAAGGATCATGTTTTCCGCAGTATCGATCAGCTCCACACTGTTTTTTGCCCAGCCAATCCCGGCACTGGCTTCATAATAGAGGGTATCCCCCTTGAGGATCCTCCCTTTCTCTTCCATATAGGCATTTTGATTCACTTTGGTAATATCCTGCTTGGTATCGTACCAGCCCTCTTCACAATAGATGTATCGCTCTTCGTTAAAGATCTCTGTGGGTCCAAAAAAGTAACTCACTTCGGTCTGTGTGTCGAATTTCAGGCTATCTGTTTTAATAGTGTATTCCGGATTGATGATGACCACACTATCCATAAAATAGAAAATCTCGGAATCCATCAGAAACCGGCCCCTGTCACTGGTAAGCTTATTATCTTCTTTGGTCAGGATTCCTCCTCCCAGGTAATCAATAATCCCAAGGCCTCTGTTATAATTGATTGAATCGGTAAGCAGGATGATGTCTTTGTTTACAAGGCTCACATTGTTTCTGACACGGGCCAGCTTGTTTATCCCGTCATAGAAAGCCAGATCGCTGGTGAGGGTAAGGGTATCACCCTGTTGAATCTTCACATTGCTAAAGGCCTCCACTGAGCTTGTAGCCTGGTAGTAGTAAGCAGAATCGCAGGACATCACCACCTCGTCATGAATGAGTTTGACATTTCCAATGAGTTTGGTGGCATCCTGGCCTATCTTCACATGATCGAAGGAAGTCAGATCGGCGTTCAGTATCTCGATAAACGAGGACTTCTGGCCCATCAGATACTGGGTAGAGATCAGCATGTAAAGCAGAAACAGGCTTTTTTGCAAGAGTTGCTTATGCCGGGGAATTGAAATCATCTCTGGGTGGTCTGCTGCCCGAGGAGTCCGCAATCTTTGAAGGAGGGATCCACCCTGATATAGGTAGTGTTTTTCTTGTCATCGTACCACTCCTTGATTACCTCGTTGGTCTTATAACTCAGAGCCATCTCCTCAAGGAGCACATAATCCTGTTTCAGATTGGCCCGGTGAGGTTCAACCCTGAATTTGAGCTGAATAAGCTTGTAACAGGCTTTGCCATTGTGGTCGGTAGACTCGTAGGTGTCTGTGACGTCTCCCACCTCCAGGTTCCGGATCATATAGTAATCCTTGGTGTCAAGTTGATCTAGTTCGAATTTGGCTGACATGGTCTGAGGGTTCACCAACATGCCCCCATTTACACTGGTTTTGATGTCTTCAGAATATCTTTTTGCGGTCAGGCTAAATGCAACCGAGTCGGATTCGATCTGAACTTTCAGGCTATCTAACTTATGAATGGCACTCTGTTTTGCATTGGCATCAGCTTTGGGATTCATTAAAATGTGCCGGGTATTGGCCCTGTCGCCCCGCCTCTCTATCATCTGTATCAGGTGATATCCAAATGAGCTCTCCACGATCTTTGAGATTTGTCCGGCTTTCAGTGACCATGCTGCTTTTGAGTATTCCTTATCCAGGGAACTGGGCATCATAAATCCCAATTCGCCCCTTCGGGGGGCAGATCCAGGATCTTCTGAATAGAGGATGGCGAGTGTGCCGAAATCTTCCCCATCCTGCACACGTTTCCTCAGTCCCAGCAGCCTTTCTTTCACTTCAAAGATGGCTTCTTCGCTAAATTGTGGATAAGCTATAATCTGAGACAACTCAACCTGGGTATTGATATAGGGAATGCTATCCTCTTCCAGGGAGCGATAAAAAGCCTTTACATCGGATGGAGTAGTGGAAACATCAGTGACAATGGAAGACCTCACCTGATCAGTAATCATCTGCTCCTGGATGGCTTCTCTCAGGTCATCTTTAATATCGAATATGGATTTATTGAAGTAAGATTCCATTTCTGCTTCATCTCCGAATTGCCCGATGAAATAGTCAAGTCGTGACTCCATTTGCATCTCTACCATATCAGGCCCCACCTCAACACTATCAATCTTCGCCTGAGCCATCAGAAGCTTCTGCTCTATGAAATGATTATAGATTCTGCATCGCACATCGGCGGACATATACATACCCGACATTTTTTGTTGCAGATATTGCTGCTCAACATCACTCTGTAGAATGTGGAAGTCTCCTACAACACCAATAACCCTGTCAATAACTATAGGTTGAGCTAAAGCCTGTACCGATAATATGGCTCCTAAAATTAAATATATAAGTCTCTTTTTCATTACTGGTAAATTTCAAACTGATTTCTGTTTACTCCGTCATTGTAGACCCTTTGCTCCAGATCCTGAATGAACTCCATCTTCCGTTTATTTAAAATGATGCTGATAATATCTTCAGATACCAACTCAAGGGGTGCCGCCTCTCCTTCGGTTACAAGGTCGGTAACATGCAAGAAATACCTGAACTGTGAATCCCTTGTTTCGATATTCTTGTTGTAGCTGAGATATCTTGAGGGTTGAGAGATTTTCATGGGAAGCTGTACCTTGATGGAATTGAAATAGACCCAGCTATCATTAAAATCGTTGAATTTATCTGCGTAACTGATACAATATTTCTCTATCTGCTCCAAGTCTTCCGGCCTGCCGTTCCAGGACCATCGCCGAAGCTCGTCCACCCTGGGTGCGGAGAGAGGAATCTTTATAAAAGTTCCTTTTATCACATCCTGGTTGAGCATAAAATTATTGACATTCTCTTCATAATAGGTCTGAATCTCTTCCTCCGTGACCAGGGTGTCTAACTTTTGCTGAAGCAGCTTCTGCCTGTAAGAGAAGATCAGGAGAGAGAGCCGGTACTGTTCGATCTGCTTTTCAAAATCCATCTGCTCTTCGCTGAGGGCTTGTTCGGCCCTGCTTAACATCAATTGGTCTTTGACCCAGGTCTCCACAAATCTTTTGGCAATGACCAGACTGTCCTGACTGGATGTGCCTGGTGTTATAGCATCTGAAAGATCTGAAGGATACAGGTACTCCTCAAAAACCCTGGCAAGCGGTTCTTCCTGCTTGTTACTGTCGAACAGGGAACACCCATTTGCAAACAACAAAATGCCCGCTATGAGTAGCAGATTTCTGTACATTTTTAATTTTCAATCCCTGACAGAAGGTCTTTGTTTACCTCCACAGGATATTTCTCTTTTAATTGATTGATCCACTCCTCCTCAAGATAAGTCTGATAGTCAGATGTAATCTGTCCCCTGGCTTCATCCAGTTCTTTTGGCTCGGGTGGTCTTAGCTCTTTAATGAGAATATAACTGTTTGATTCATCACCCTCAACCACAGGACCAGGCCCTGGGACTCCATTCTGAGCATCCACCATTTCATTCTCACCCTTTTCTACCAGCAAGCGGGTAAGTGTGATGCAGGGTATGGTGTCATTGCTGCAGTATTTGGCATTCAGTGCTTCCTCATCAAACTTACCCTTAGCAATTTTCTTTGAGGCTTTTCTAAGACCGGCTACATCAGTCCCTTTATCATATGTGATCAGGAATGCGTCGGTTCGGGGCTGCCACATATAGTCGTTCTTATGCGCTTCATGAAATGCTTCCAATCCAAGGGTGTCCGATACAGCCATAGACCAAACCTGCTGATCCATAATATCAAAAAGGAGGATACCATCGTGGTACTCTTCATAGATATATCTGAATTCGGGATATTTCTCCGGCAACCTTGATTCTTCATAACTGATTACCTGATCGTTGGAGAAAGTTTCAAAGAGCTCATCTACATAGGATTTTGGATCCCTCGATTTTCCGCGGTTCTGAGTAACAACTATGTACTCAACAAATTCTCCGGTTAATACCTCCTGCTGGCCAATCTTCAGAAGAGGTGTAGACAGATATGCCAGTTCTCCGGCCTCCCACAAGCCAAAGAGGAGAGAGGTATCGATTGCGGCATAGACTGGTTCAAGGGATTCGGGATTCTTGGAGTATCCATACTCATCCTTAAGTTTTGCGATGTAACGTTCGGTACGGTGTTTCCCACGGTCCCCCCTGTTGATCTTCTCCTGCAAGCTGGCCTCCATCTCCTCGTAGCTACCAATTCCTTTCTTATCCATCAACTTCACAATGTGCCATCCATAGAAGGATTTAAAGGGCTTGCTGTATTCCCCGGTATTTTCAATGGTGAAGCATACATTCTCAAATTCGGGTATCATCCGGCCGGTACCGAACCAGGGGATATTCCCGCCATCTTTTGCCGATCCAGGATCCTCCGAATTATTTCTTGCCAATTGTTCGAAATCAACACCCGACTGTATGCTGTCATAGATGGTCTGCACCTTTTCATAGGCCTGCTCTTTTTGCGTCTCACCCATCTCCTCCGGAGTCCGCACAAAAATATGAGCCACTTTTACCTGTCCCCTTGCAGGCCTTCTGTCATCTACTCTTAAGACATGGTAACCGTAGTTTGTTCTGAAAGGAGTGCTTATCTCTCCAATCGGTGTGGTATAGGCCATGGTCTCGAATGAGTAGATCATAGAGAAAACTGTAAAGTATCCCAGGTCGCCCCCATTGCGCTGTGCGGAAGCATCGTCGGATGTAGCCCGGGCTACAGTTTCGAAATCCTCTCCATTCAAAATCCGGGCCCTGATCTCCGATGCCTTTTTAAAGGCCTTAAGCGTATCATCAGGTGTGGGATTACCTGCCAGTTTAATTAAAATGTGATAGGCCTTTACATCCAACTTGGCTCTTTCATAAGCCTCTTTCATCATCTCCTGCTTGGACTCGTCATCCGTTAAATAGGGCTTGGCTAATTGTTCCCTGTATCCCTCAAGCTCGTTAATGAATTTGGTGGTGGTATCCATACCCAGGGCTTCTGCTTCTTTTACCTTCAGTTTGAAATTAATGAACAGTTCCAGGTACTCCTCAGGCGTTTGCCTGTTAAGAGAAGCTTCATTGTTATTCTTTTTATAAATCCTTTCAAATTCATCCAGGGTAACCGGATCGTCTCCCACAGTTAAAAGTTCCGGGGATTCCTGTGCGCAAAGGCTAATAACTACTCCTGTTATCAGGACAATTGAGAGTATAATCTTCTTCATTTCAGCTGTTATATGTTTTATTTAGAACGCATGTTAGTTGGATATATTATCTGCTATAATTGGGGGCTTCCCGGGTGATGGTGATGTCGTGCGGATGGCTCTCCTGAACACCTGCATTTGTGATTCTTACAAACTTAGCGTTTTGCAGAGCAGATATATCTGAAGCTCCACAGTATCCCATACCAGCCCTGAGCCCGCCTAACATTTGGTAGATCACTTCAGTAAGGCCTCCTTTAAAGGGAACCCGGGCTGCGATGCCTTCGGGAACCAGTTTTTTCACATCATCCTCCATATCCTGAAAGTAGCGGTCCTTGGAGCCGTGTTGCATGGCTTCCAGCGAACCCATCCCCCTGTATGATTTATATTTTCGGCCATTGTAGATAATGGTCTCGCCGGGTGACTCCTCAACCCCTGCAAACAGGGAACCGGCCATAATTGAATGTGCTCCTGCCGCCAGGGCCTTCACAATATCACCGGAATAACGGATTCCTCCGTCGGCAATGATCGGGACACCAGAACCGGCGATAGCTTTAGCCACATCATAGATGGCTGTTAGCTGAGGCACACCTACACCTGCAATGATCCGTGTGGTACAGATCGAACCGGGTCCGATCCCCACTTTGATACCGTCTGCACCAGCTTCAACCAGGGCTATTGCAGCATCACCGGTGCCCACATTTCCAACCACCACGTCCAGTTCGGGGAAGGTGGCTTTCACTTTCTTAAGGCTTTCAACTACCGCTTTTGAGTGTCCATGGGCCGTGTCTATCACAATGGCATCCACTCCGGCCTCTTTAAGTGCTTTTACCCGTTCTATGATATCGGCTGAAACTCCAACTGCTGCAGCCACTCGAAGCCTTCCTTTGTTATCCTTACATGAGTTGGGGCGATCTTTGGATTTGGTAATGTCCTTGTAAGTAACCAGTCCGATCAGCTTGTTCTCGGAATCCACCACCGGCAGTTTCTCAATTTTGTGTATCTGAAGAATTTTGGCAGCCTCAGCCAGGCCTGTTTTCTTAGTGGTGGTGATGACGTTTTCTCCGGTCATCACTTCTGCAATCGGACGATCCATCTTCTCCTGGAACCTCAAATCCCTGTTGGTCACAATTCCAATCAGATAATTGTTCTTATCAACCACAGGAATGCCACCGATCTTATACTCCCTCATCAGGTTTAATGCATCACTGACTGTACCTTCCTTCCGGATGGTGATAGGTTCATGAACCATCACACTCTCGGCCCGCTTCACCCTCTTTACCTGACGTGCCTGTTCCTCCAGGGGCATGTTCTTGTGTATCACACCTATCCCGCCTTCACGTGCAATGGTGATGGCCAGTTGCTCTTCCGTCACAGTATCCATGGCAGCCGACAGTACCGGAATATTCAGATTGATGTTCCTGGAGAATTGAGATTTGATATTCACTTCCCGGGGAAGAACTTCCGAATAGGCCGGAACAAGTAAAACATCATCGAAGGTTAGCCCTTCAGAATTGATTTTATCCTGAGTGAATGACATTGTATAATAATTTGGTTAAATTTAAATGTGGCAAAATTACAAAAAAAAACATAGAAAAACTTGAAGAAATTCGAGAGATTTTATCTCGTTTCTGGGGTTTCACCGAATTCCGATCCTTGCAGGAAGATATCATCCTTTCTGTACTTGCTGGGAACGACACCCTGGCCCTGATGCCAACGGGTGGAGGAAAGTCAATAACCTTCCAGGTTCCTTCTCTGGTCATGGAGGGAATTTGCCTTGTAATCACCCCATTAATTGCTTTGATGAAGGACCAGGTGGACCAGCTGAACCACAGAAGGATCAAGGCAACAGCCATACATTCGGGCATGACCCGCTATGAAATTGATGTGACGCTGAATAATTGTGTCTATGGGGACTATAAATTCCTATATCTCTCCCCTGAGCGCCTCTCTACGGAACTTTTCCTTACCCGTGTCAGGGATATGAATGTAAACCTGATCGCCGTGGATGAAGCTCACTGTATTTCGCAATGGGGATATGACTTCAGGCCTTCCTACCTGGAGGTCAGTTCTTTGCGGCAGGTATTGGAGCATGTTCCCGTGCTGGCCCTGACAGCCACGGCCACCCGGGAAGTGTGTGATGATATTCAGGAACGATTGGAATTCAAAGAAAAAAACCTGTTAAAAAAGAGCTTTAACAGGGATAACCTGGCCTATATAGTCAGGCATACCGAAGATAAGATAGGTGAGCTCACAAGTATGATACATAAGCTAAAGGGAAGTGGTATCATCTATACCAGGAACCGAAAGAAATGCCGGGAAATTGCACAGATGCTCCAGGGTGAAGGAGTCACTGCCGATTATTACCATGCAGGATTAAAGCAGGTTGTAAGAAGTCAGCGGCAGCAGGGATGGACAGAAAACAGATACCGTGTGATGGTGGCCACCAATGCTTTCGGCATGGGGATTGATAAACCCGATGTCCGTTTTGTGATCCATGTGGACCTGCCCGATTCGCCGGAGGCCTATTTTCAGGAGGCAGGAAGAGCAGGAAGAGATGGAATTAAATCCTGGGCTGTCCTTTTATACAGCCCGGCCGACGAGCGGCTCATAAAACAGCGCATAGAGGTCAACTTCCCCGGAATTCCCAAAGTCCGGGAAGTATACATGGCCCTCTGCAACTACCTTCAGATTGCCCAGGGAAGCGGTAAAGGGCAGCAATATGATTTTGAGATTGGGGAATTCCTGCATCGATTCAGGTTCAATGCCATGGTGGCCAACAGTGCCATTACCATCCTTAGCAGAGAAGGTTATATTTCCCTTACCGATGCATTCCATAATCCCTCCCGATTGAAATTCCGGGTAGAACGTGATGATCTTTATAATTTTCAGGTGAAACATGGGGATTTTGATGGATTCATCAAGTTGTTGCTCAGATCGTACAGTGGGCTGTTCACTCAGTTTGTGAAGATCGATGAAGTAAAGCTGGCCAAGAGATCTGGCCTGTCGGCCGAGCGGGTTCACAATTATCTCCTTACCCTCTCAACCCGCCAGATAATTTACTACATACCCCGAAAAGAGGTACCTGTGATCACCTTTCTGGAGGAGCGTCTTGATGAAAGAAACCTGTTCATCTCACCAGGGAGGTACAATTTCAGAAAGGAGCGGTACGAACAAAGGGTGTCTGAGATGCTTCGTTACGCCTCGGCTAAATCCCTTTGTAGAAACCAGTTCTTGTTGAGCTATTTTGGTCAGCTTGACACTCCTGCCTGTGGTCGGTGTGATGTCTGCTTGTCCAAGAATGCCCTTGATCCCCGCAGTGAGAAGTTTCTATCCATTGCCAGAGCCATGTCAGATTTTCTTTCTGCCGGGAGCTTGAGCCTGGAAGAGCTTATATCCAGGTCGGAAGCAGATCCCGAAGAGGTGACCCGGGTAGTGGAATGGCTGGTGGATCGGGGCAAGGTAGTCAGGGAGAAGAACCTGATGTTGAGATGGAAAAAAGGAGCATCTGAAATCTAATCGCTTTTAACTATATTTGCCCCATGCAAGAAGAGACTTCAAGTCTTCATAAATATGTGTATTCCAGTGAAATGGTGGAATTTGTCACCGCGGCAAACGGGTATTGTCAGTTTGTGGAGCTATTGAAAGGAGAGGAGGGCAAAGCTTTTATAGCGGGAGCAGTTAAACATTTATCAGAAGTTTACACTGCATTCCTTAAGCTGGGTGAGACCGAGCCCATCCATGAGTCACCTGAAGATCCTACCGTTACGGAACAGGAGTGGTCCACGATCTACCAGCGGATTTCAATGATTCTGGGTGCGCATAACGATTACCTGCGCCCGGCTGTTGAAGATGAATTCGACCGCTCGGAACTTGTTACCCATACCATATCTGAAGACACAGCCGATGTATACCAGGAATTAAAGAACTTTACTGTGATTTATAGCCGTGGTATAGAGGATATTATGAATGATTCTGCATGGGAACTAGGTGTTCGTTTTGCTGAACACTGGGGAAAAAAATTACTACAATCACTAACCGCGCTGCATGAGTTGTATGTGTCCGGTATAGATCCAATCGAAAAGGAGTAATGTTTCAAAGCGAGATAAGCAAAGAGGAGGTAGCCGATCTGGATCTGATCAAGTACGACGGCCCCATCAAATTAATCACTAATGAGGAGAGTTTTCTGGAAGAAATCCCACATATCAGGGAACAAACCATTCTGGGATTTGATACCGAGACCAGGCCCTCATTTAAGAAAGGAGTGGTTTATCCCACTGCATTAATCCAAATTTCGGCGCTCGACCAGGCGTGGATTATACGCGTGAGCCGGATGGGCTATCCACCAGAACTTCTTGAGTTACTTACCCGGGAAGATATCCTTAAGGTAGGATTGGGATTAAATGATGATTTACGTAGGTTAAGAACAGATTTTCAATTTGAACCTGGTGGTTTTCTGGATTTACAACAATATGTGGCAGCCTTTCGGATTGAGGAGAAGGGATTGAAAAAATTGAGTGGGATCGTATTGGGTCGACGCATATCGAAAGCTCAACAGGTTTCCAATTGGGATGCCGACCTGCTCACTGAAGCACAACTAAGGTATGCAGCTACGGATGCCTGGATATGCTTGAAGATTTACAACAGGTTAAGGAAATATTTATCAGAATAACATGAGCGAAAGAACCCGTATTGTATTAAAATCAGGCAAAGACCAATCCTTAAGACGCTATCATCCCTGGGTGTTTTCAGGAGCCATTAAGAAGATATATGGTCCCGCCCGGGAGGGTATTGTGGTGGATATTTACGACAACAAGGACGAATTCCTGGCATCGGGTCATTATCAGGATGGTTCCATTGCAGTGAGGATTTTGAGCTTCGATCGCCTGGAGCTGAATCAGAACTTCTGGGATGAAAGGATTGGTAATGCGTGGAACCTGAGGCGAAATCTGGGCTTGGTTTCCAATCCCCGGACCAATGTTTTCAGGTGGGTCAATGCCGAAGGAGATGGTCTGCCCGGACTGATCGTAGACTATTACGGGGGAGTGGCTGTGGTCCAAATGCACTCCATAGGAATGCATCATAGCCTGGACGCCATCGTTTTATCCTTACAAAAAGTAGCAGGGGATCAGGTGCACACCATATATAATAAGAGCGACTCAACACTTCCTGATAAACCGGGGGTTACCAATCGAAGTGGATTCCTTCTGGGAGATCTTGAAAATGGAGAGGTGTTGGAGAATGGATACAGGTTCAATGTGAATTGGGTGCAGGGGCAAAAAACAGGTTTTTACATCGATCAAAGGGAAAACCGAAAACTGGTTGGAGAGTGGTCCGGGAAGCGCAAAGTTTTGAATATGTTTGGGTATACCGGTGGTTTTAGTGTCTATGGATTGGGGGGAGGTGCTGAACTCGTACACAGTGTAGATAGCAGTGGAAAAGCCATTGACCTTACAAGGGAGCACATGGAGATGAATTTTCCCGATAATCACCGGCATGATTCCTTTGATGTGGATGCTTTCAGCTATCTGAATGAGATGGAGGAATCTTATGATCTGATCATCCTGGATCCACCGGCTTTTGCCAAGCATCAGAATAAATTAAATAACGCCCTTCAGGGATATAAGCGACTTAATCAAAAGGCAATTGAAAAGATTGCACCGGGGGGACTCCTGTTCACTTTTAGCTGTTCCCAGGCTGTGAGCAGGGAGAACTTTCGCAAATCGGTTTTTGTTGCGGCGGCAAATGCCAGACGCAAGGTGAGGATCCTGTATCAATTGTCTCAACCCCCGGACCATCCGGTGAGCATATTCCATCTTGAAGGAGAGTATTTGAAGGGACTGGTGATGGAAGTGGAGTAACATTTTTATTTGTGAAACGTCTATAGTTAAGAACTAAACTCATATGCTATAAACTATTAAACTTGCTTAAAATGAAAAAATCAGCATTTCTATTAATTATTGTTGCGCTTTTAGTAAACTCATGCATCATTGATGGTTGGAATAATGGAATCTCCGGCAATGGCAATGTGGAAGAGGAATCCAGGGATGTTTCGGGATTCTCAGGTGTGCATGCAAGTACGGGTATTGACGTATTCATAAGTCAAGGCAGCGGCTTTGATGTAAAGGTTGAAGCCGATGAAAACCTGTTGGAGGTGATCCTCACCGAACTAAACGGGAATATGCTTGTGATTAAAACCGATCGGGTAAATATCAGAAGCGCCAAATCAAAAAAGGTTTATGTAACCATGCCCAAATTAGAGGAGTTGAAGATAAGCAGTGCAGGAGACTGTAAAGGGATGACCCCCTTTAATTGCGATGACCTTAGGGTATCCATTAGCAGTGCAGGTGATCTAAAGCTCGATGTGGAGGCAAACAGGATCGATATTAATATCAGTTCAAGTGGAGACGCAACGCTTACAGGGCGTACTGGTGTTCTGGATGCTAATTTAAGCAGCGCAGGTGATCTGCACGCATTTGATCTGATTGCTGAAACTGTATCGGTGGATGTGTCCAGCGCAGGAGATGCAAGGGTTCATGCCTCTGGAGAGATTTCTATGAATGCTTCCAGTGCTGGCAATATCTATTACAAAGGCGGAGCTGAAGTAGTCCACTCCCGAAGCTCAAGTGCTGGGAATATTGTAAAAAAATAGTTAGGGGTTAATAGGTTAATGGGGTAGTGGGTTAGCCGAGGTAGCTTTTGAGGATCTTACTTCGGGTGGTGTGCTTTAGCCTTTTAATGGCTTTTTCCTTAATCTGTCGCACCCTCTCCCGGGTCAGGTTAAACTCTTCACCGATCTCCTCCAGGGTGTGGGGATGCTTGCCATTTAATCCAAAGTAGAGCCTGATGATGCTGGCTTCCCTGTAAGTGAGTGTGCTGAGTGCTCGTTCAATCTCTTTTCTAAGCGAATCGTTAAGGAGACCGCGATCGGGAGATGGGGTTTCCCCATTTAGCAACACATCGTACATATTCCCATCCTCTCCATCCTGCAGGGGAGCATCCATGGATACATGCCTGCCTGAACTCCGGATGGCATCTTTTACATCTTCCGGGGCCAGCTCAAGGGCCTGGGCAATCTCAAGAATGGTGGGTTCCCTTTCGAATTTCTGTTCCAGCTCGGCAAAGGTCTTGTTGATCTTATTGATGGAACCAATCTTATTCAATGGTAATCTGACAATGCGGGCCTGCTCGGCAAGTGCCTGCAGTATGGATTGCCGGATCCACCAGACTGCATAAGAGATGAATTTGAAACCCCGGGTTTCATCGAATCGCTGGGCTGCTTTGATCAGGCCCAAATTTCCTTCATTAATAAGGTCGGGAAGGCTCAATCCCTGGTTCTGGTATTGTTTTGAGACGGAAACCACAAAACGAAGGTTCGCTTTAATCAATTTTTCCATGGCAGCAGCATCTCCTTTCCGGATTCTCCTCGCCAGTTCTACTTCCTCATCTGCGGTGATCAGATCCACTTTGCCAATTTCATGAAGATACTTATCAAGAGAAGGAGTTTCCCTGTTAGTAACCTGCTTAATGATCTTGAGTTGTCTCATAAAACTTAGGGCAAAAGTGGTAAAACGATCCTAAATATATATTAATTTTGGTAGTTCACCATAATTCTTTTAATATTGCACTAGAATTCCATTCTATCGAACGTTAGTTCCATTCTATTGATATTCCAATAACTTGATTTACAACATTCCGTACGGAATCCATTTTTAATTACCTCATATATGTATGATATTCTTGAATTGAACAAAAAGCTCCTCGCAGAGTTACGTGAGATTGCGAAGGAGCTTAAAATTAAAAGAGTAGAGTCTTTCAAAAAACAGGATTTAATCTATAAAATTCTGGATACCCAAGCCATTGTGGTATCTGAAAGTAAAGCTGCCAAAAAGGACAATACCAAAAAAGAGAGTCCCAACAGGGATAATAGCAGAAAAGCAAAAACTGAAGCAGTTTCAGAAGAGACAAAACCAGCCCCAAAAAAGAGACCAGGGCGACCCAAGAAAGAGAAAAAGCAGGAGCCTGAGGTGAAAGCAGAAGCACCGGAAAGTAAAAGTGCGGTGAATACCGAGGTGAAAGCAGAAGGACAAAAAGAGGTCCAGGGTGAGGCCAGAAAAGAAGTTTCAGATCGCCAGGGCACTGCAAAAACTGACAGGCCTGCCAGGAACGAGGGAGGTCCCAGGGATAACCAACGCAACAGGCCCAATACCCAACGCGACAATAGAGGTGACAAATCTGGCGGACAACGCGATAATAGGGGAGATAACCGGGGAGACCGAAAAGGAACCGACAATCGTGAGAACCGCGAGAACCGCGACAATCGCGAGAACCGCGACAACCGCGACAACCGCGATAATCGCGACAACAGACAGGACAGGAATGGCCAGAAGAGGCCCTATGAAAAAAGGGAAGTTGATAAGTATGATTTTGAAGGATTGATCACTAACTCAGGGGTGCTTGAGATCATGCCTGACGGGTATGGTTTCATGAGGTCGTCAGACTATAATTACCTGAACTCTCCCGATGACATCTATGTTTCCCAGAGCCAGATCAAACTATTTGGCCTCAAGACCGGAGATAATGTGACCGGAACCATTCGTCCACCAAAAGAAGGCGAAAAATATTTTCCATTGATAAAAATAGAATCCATCAATGGCCGCAGTCCTGATTATATTCGCGACCGGGTCCCATTCGATTACCTTACACCGCTCTTCCCTGAAGAGAAGTTTACCCTGGTGGGGAACGGTCAGCATAACCTCTCTGTTAGGGTGGTGGACATGTTCGCTCCTATCGGGAAGGGACAGCGTGGACTCATTGTTGCACAGCCTAAAACCGGTAAAACGGTTCTTTTGAAGGATATAGCCAATGCTATCGCAGCCAACCACCCTGAAGTTTATATGATTGTCCTGTTGATCGACGAGCGCCCTGAAGAGGTAACCGACATGGCCAGGAATGTAAATGCCGAGGTGATATCATCTACCTTTGATGAACCTGCTGAGAGGCATGTACGGATTGCCAATATCGTTCTGGAAAAAGCCAAACGAATGGTGGAGTGTGGTCACGACGTAGTGATCCTGCTGGATTCCATTACCCGTCTTGCCAGGGCCTACAATACAATTTCTCCCGCATCGGGCAAGGTGCTCTCCGGTGGAGTGGATGCCAATGCCCTGCATAAGCCCAAGCGTTTCTTTGGTGCTGCCAGGAACATTGAAGACGGGGGTTCACTTACCATTCTTGCCACGGCTCTGACCGAGACTGGTTCCAAAATGGATGAAGTGATATTTGAAGAGTTTAAAGGAACCGGAAACATGGAGCTACAGCTCGACAGGAAGCTTTCCAACAAACGGATTTATCCATCAGTGGATGTCAATCCATCCAGTACCCGTAGGGAGGACCTGTTGCTTGACAAGCCTATGCTCGATAAGATCTGGATCCTCAGGAACTACCTCTCCGATATGAATTCGGTGGAGGCCATGTCGTTCCTCCGAGACCGATTGGTTAAAACGGCCAGCAACGAAGAGTTCCTGATCTCCATGAACAGCGGTTGATCCGGCCACAATGAGTGACGTTGAGGCGTCACTTTTTTTGTTTTATATGGCTAAAAAAGGCGAATTATTTGAAATGAATTTATATTACGTTATTCCTATCACAGTTAAGTCTAATTTACTAATTTTGGGTGACTTCGGTCATTATAGTTAACTAGTTGTAATTTAAATACTTAAGCAAAAATAACATGGCAAATAAGAAGAATTTCATGACATGTGACGGTAATTATGCTGCAGCGCATATTGCTTACATGTTTAGTGAAGTAGCTGCCATCTATCCCATCACTCCTTCTTCCAACATGGCTGAGCATGTGGATGAGTGGTCGGCCAATGGCAGAAAAAACATTTTCGGGGAGACCGTTAAGGTGGTAGAGATGCAATCGGAAGCAGGTGCTGCCGGTGCAGTTCACGGATCACTGCAGAGTGGTACACTTACCTCCACCTTTACAGCATCGCAGGGACTCCTGTTGATGATCCCCAACATGTACAAAATTTCTGGGGAACTGCTCCCTGGTGTATTCCATGTATCTGCCCGTAGTCTGGCAGCACAGGCACTCTCAATTTTCGGAGACCATAGCGATGTAATGTCGACTCGTCAGACCGGATTTGCCATGCTGGCCACCGGCAGTGTACAGGAGGTAATGGATCTGGCGGCAGTAGCCCACCTTACTTCCATCAAAACAAGGATTCCTTTCCTTCACTTCTTTGATGGTTTCCGTACCTCACACGAGATTCAGAAAGTAGAAGCTCCCGATCAGGATGATTTGGCCAAGCTTCTGGATATGGACGCACTGCAAGCTTTCAGAGACAATGCTTTAAATCCTGAGCATCCTGTGACCCGCGGAATGGCACAGAATCCGGATATTTATTTCCAGGCTCGCGAAGCTGCCAATAAATATTACGATGCGATTCCCGATGAGGTGGCTGCCTACATGAAGGAGATCAGTAAGTTAACTGGTCGTGAATATAAGCCATTCAACTATTACGGTGCCGACGATGCGGAGAATATTGTAATCGCCATGGGTTCTATTACTGAGACCCTGAAGGAAGTGGTTGATCACCTCAATTCGAAGGGTGAGAAAGTGGGTATTTTATCGGTCCACCTTTACAGACCCTTCTCTGCCAAGTATTTTATGGACGTACTTCCCAAGTCGGTGAAGCGTATCTCCGTACTGGACCGTACCAAGGAGCCAGGAGCCAATGGAGAACCTCTCTTACTGGATGTCAAGGATCTGTTTTATGGAAAGGAGAATGCTCCCCTGATCGTGGGTGGACGTTACGGACTATCTTCCAAGGATACCACACCAGCCATGATGATCTCTGTCTTTGATAACCTGAAAATGGCTGAGCCCAAGAATAGATTTACAGTTGGTATTGTGGATGATGTTAGCTTTACATCTCTTCCATTGCTCCCCGAGATTTCACTGGGTGATGCAGGTACTTTCGAAGGTAAATTTTATGGTCTGGGTTCCGATGGTACTGTAGGTGCCAATAAGAACTCAATTATGATCATTGGAGAATCGACTGATAAGTACTGTCAGGCCTATTTTGCCTATGACTCTAAGAAGTCAGGTGGTATTACCACTTCACACCTGAGGTTTGGAGACAGTCCGATTCGTTCACCCTACCTGGTGGTTAAACCAGACCTTGTAGCCTGTCACGTTCCTTCCTACCTGGAAAAGTATGACATGCTTAAGGGCCTTAAGGATGGTGGCACCTTCCTTCTTAACTCTATCTGGAGCGCCGAGGAGACCATCAAACACCTTCCCAACCATGTGAAGAAGTACATGGCCGATCACAAGATCAAATTCTACATTATCAACGGTACCAAAATGGCACAGGAGATTGGACTGGGCAACCGGACCAATACCATCATGCAGTCGGCTTTCTTTAAAATCGCCGATATCATTCCTTTTGACCAGGCGGTTGAAGAGATGCGTAAATTCATCATTAAGAGTTTCGGTCGCAAGGGTGAAGAGGTAGTGAACATGAACTTTGCCGCCGTAGAGAAGGGTGGAGAGGTAACCGAAGTGGAAGTAGATGCTTCCTGGAGCAAGCTTGGAGCAGATGCCAAAAAAGTGGACGATCGCAATATTCCTGAGTTTATCAGGAACGTGGTGGAGCCCATCAATAACCTGGCGGGTGACGATCTTCCCGTAAGTGCATTTTTGGGACGTGAAGACGGAACCTTCCCCTCAGGTACTTCCCAGTATGAAAAGCGTGGGATTGCTGTTAATGTACCCGAATGGATATCCGAGAACTGCATCCAGTGTAACCAGTGTGCCTATGTTTGTCCCCACGCTGCCATCCGTCCCTTCCTGATTGATGAGGATGAGGCCAAGGCACTGCCCGAGGGAACAGAAACCGTTAAAGCCAACGGCAAAGCATATGCAGGGCTGCAATTCAAGATTCAGGTATCTGTACTGGATTGTACCGGTTGCGGAAATTGCGCCGATGTTTGTCCATCCAAAGTGAAATCCCTTGAGATGAAACCTCTGTCTACCCAGGATGCAGAAATCCCAGTGTGGGATCACCTTGTTAAAGAGATCTCTTATAAGGATACCCTGGTGGATAAGAAAAAGACAGTTAAGAACAGTCAATTCTCCCAGCCTCTCTTCGAGTTCTCGGGAGCCTGTGCGGGATGTGGTGAGACCCCCTATATCAAGTTGATTACTCAGTTATATGGTGACCAGATGATCGTGGCCAATGCCACAGGTTGTTCCTCCATTTATGGTGGATCGGCTCCATCCACTCCATATTGTTCGAATAGCGAGGGACAAGGACCCGCATGGGCCAACTCTCTGTTTGAGGACAATGCAGAATATGGATTTGGACTGGCAATAGGGGTGAATAAAAACCGCGATCGCATTAAGAATATAATGGGAGCTGCCATGGAGGAAGTAAATCCTGCGACCAAAGAGGCTTTTGGTGAATGGATTGCCACCAAGGAAAACTCAGAGGCATCTAAAACGGCTTCAGCCAAATTGCTTGAAGTACTCGAAAACGAGAAGCATGCCATAGCGAAACAGCTCAAGTCTATGAAGCAGTACCTGGTGAAAAAGTCAGTCTGGATCTTTGGAGGAGACGGATGGGCCTATGACATCGGTTTTGGTGGACTCGACCATGTGATCGCTTCCGGCGAAGATGTAAACATTCTGGTGATGGATACAGAGGTCTACTCCAATACAGGAGGACAGGCTTCCAAAGCCACACCGGTAGGTGCTGTTGCTAAATTTGCAGCCTCCGGAAAGAAGATCCGCAAAAAGGACCTGGGGATGATGGCCATGACTTATGGTTATGTTTATGTTGCCCAGGTCTCCATGGGAGCCAGCCAGTCGCAATATCTGAAGGCTGTCAGGGAAGCTGAAGCTTACCCCGGACCTTCCCTGATTATAGCATACTCTCCCTGTATCAACCACGGTATACGTGCAGGTATGGGCAAAGCGCAGCAGCAGTCGAAAAATGCTGTG
>PVMK01171568.1_pt1 | contig 28895 bp, 24 predicted proteins | sample 1853481 | NCBI WGS metagenome assembly PVMK01 (sample SAMN08533507, study PRJNA380276) | Marine sediment metagenome, whole genome shotgun sequencing project.
GGTGGATGTTTGGTGTAGAAGCCGTTCCTGCGGTATTGTTCTTTGTATTCCTGTTTACCACTACCTTAAGCCCCCGATGGTTAATGGCGCAAGGAAGGGAATCTGAGGCCCGGGATGTGCTGGAGAAATGCGGCACCGATTCCGGTGATATCAACTTGGAGGTGGAGGCCATTAAGAACTCTCTGGATCTGGCACACCATTCAATAAAGGAACCATTCTTCACTAAGAAATACAGTGTTCCCATTAGCCTGGCGGTGATGTTGGCGCTATTCAATCAGTTTTCCGGAATAAACGCCGTCTTGTACTATGCCCCGCATATATTTAAAATGGCGGGTTTTGAGAAAAGCTCAGCTCTTTTGAACTCCATGGGCGTTGGTGGTGTATTGTTTGTTTTCACCATTGCCGCAATGGCTCTGATTGATAGGGTGGGTCGGAAAAAACTTATGATAGTGGGTTCAATCGGCTATATTATCAGTCTAAGTGCAATCGCATGGGCTTTTTTTAAGTATGGGACAGATTTTACTACCACCGGAAGTCAGGTGGTCTTGTTTAGTATATTCCTTTTCATTGCGGCCCATGCATTTGGACAAGGATCAGTTATTTGGGTTTATCTAAGCGAAATATTTCCCAACCGGGTCAGGGCCCGTGGACAGGCCTTGGGATCGGCTACCCATTGGATAGCTGCCGCTGCTATTTCCTGGACTTTTCCTTTGGTGGCTGAATATTCCGGGGGTTGGACCTTTGCCTTTTATGCAGTCTGTATGGTCGGTCAATTGATCTGGGTGCTGATCGTTATGATCGAAACCAAAGGAGTCTCACTTGAAGAAATACAAACAAAACTGGGTATAAAATAAAATTACTAATGAAAAAATCGAATCAACTTATTATAGCGTCTCTATCAATTATCTTATAATTTGTTGTGGGTCACCTGGTAACAGGCCTCAGGAAAACACCAAAGAAAGTGAAGCATTAAAACCGGCAGGCATACAGTTTCATACTGAAACCCTGAAACGACTGGGCAGTGCCGACGATTTTCAGCGAGAAGACATTCCTAACTATCCTGATCTTAGCGGTAAAGAAGGCAGTTGGTTTGGAACACCGGGTACTGGCTGGTCGGGTCCATTTCTGGGTATCAAGTTGCTAAAATCCTCTGATAATGGTAATACCTGGTCCAGGGTAGACCGAAACGGTGGTGAACTGTAACTGGAGGCATTTGACAGCATGAGAAATGTGGTCAATGAAGCAGAAATGTTTTCTCTGGAGGAATATGGAATGCCACATCAGCAGCAGCAAGCTTATCCATTTTCATTCTTTGATTTTGTACAGGAGGGGCAGGCAAATTCGGCTGCAAAGGATGACTACATCTATATATACGGACCTGAAGGTGCATTTGCGCATAAATTAGCATTGGCCAGAGTACCTAAAGACAAACTGGAAATTCGAGATGAGTGGAAATATTTTACCAGTTATGATGAATTGAATTGCCCTTGCTGAAGACCCGTATCCTGCACTGGATCAATTATCGGTACCAGATTCCCGGATACCTGCACTGGGGAATTGCTTAGCGAATGACCGCAAAATCCAGCTGGTTTTTGCGGTCATTCTCAAATTGCATTATTCAAGCACAGGCTCATGGTTGAATTCTTTCATTACCGCTTCCGGATCTACGTTTAGCCCTTTGGCAACTGCAGTTCCAAGATTAACATCGGCACGGAAAAAATGGCAAAGTTGCCGGTTGATAATTAGGTCCTTTTTATCACCGGATATTCCGCTCATGGCCTCTACTATATTGGAAACAAGGTTATGCCTGTCATAATCGTTCATGGCCTTAGTGAAAAGCCAACCGGACTGAGTGAAATGGTCATTTTCTCCTTCGGCGTTTCTATCATAGAAATCAGCGGTAGTGCTGTCCAACTGCATGGCAGGCTCCTGGTAATTTTCATCCTGATAGATATCGTCAAAACTGTTGGGGAAATAGTTCGGACCATCTCCTCCGTTGCTGTCTACCCGCATTTTTCCATCCCGCTGGTAATTGTCCACCATATAAGGACATTTGTTCACCGGAAGTTGCTCATAATTTGCTCCCAAACGATACCGGTGGGCATCAGGATAGGACAATAAACGTCCTTGAAGCATCTTATCCGGAGAATAGGAGATACCATCTATCACATGAGCGGGGGCAAAAGCAGATTGCTCAACATCAGCAAAATAATTCTTTGGAATCTCATTCAGTTCCATTTCTCCAACATCAATCAGTGGAAAATCTTTGTGGGGCCAGATCTTTGTGAGGTCGAAAGGATTAAATTTAAAATTCTTTGCTTCCTCATCGGTCATGACTTGGATTTTCAAAGCCCATTTAGGGAAATCTTTACTATTGATGGCATCTACTAAATCGCGCTGAGCAAAATCAGGGTCCTTTCCCTTCATTTCGGTGGCTTCCCCGCTAGTGAAATTCTTTATTTTCTGCATGGTCTTGAAATGAAACTTAACCCAGACCTTTTCATTATTTCCATTTATCATACTGAAGGTATGACTACCATATCCATTCATGTGTCTGTAACCATGAGGAGTACCACGGTCACTCATTAAAATCATAACCTGATGCAGGCTTTCAGGATTAAGACTCCAAAAGTCCCACATCATAGTTGGACTTTTGCAATTAGTGCTGGGGTCGCGCTTCTGGGTATGAATAAAATCACCAAACTTCTTAGGGTCTTTGATGAAGAATACCGGAGTATTGTTACCTACCAGGTCCCAGTTGCCGTCTTCTGTATAGAACTTTAAAGCAAACCCTCTGGGGTCACGTTCGGTATCTGCACTGCCTTTTTCCCCTCCCACGGTACTAAAACGTATAAAGACCTTAGTCTGCTTTCCAATCTCGTTGAAGACTTTAGCCTTGGTGTATTTGCTTATATCATTAGTTACCGTAAAAGTGCCGAATGCGCCGGTACCTTTGGCATGGACCACTCTTTCAGGGATGCGCTCCCGGTTAAAGTGGGCCATTTTTTCGTGTAAGATATAGTCTTGTAGTAACAACGGACCCCGTGGCCCGACACTCATGGAATTTTCGTTATGTACGTAAGGTTTACCTGAGCTAGTAGTCAGTTTGCGGTTTTTCTCTTTTTCGTTTTTCATGTTAAGAATTATATGGTGATAGTTTTGGATTTATTTCAAGTAAAGTTGTTCATCATTGATCGATAAATCAAACAGATAATATCTATACTTAAATAGATATTATCTATAACTATTCCTGTGGATTTTTATTTTTTATTTTAAAAAAACAAAACCAGTACAGAAATGATTCCAATACAAATTACACACACTGCAGCTAGCTGATCTTACAGGTCCAAACTGGCCGTTTGGAGTGGTTTACTACACCTTCTGCAATACTACCGTTTAAAAGGTGTTGTAACCCGGTTCGTCCATGGGTACCCAAAGCGATAAGATCGGCATTTACTTCCTCAGCAAAATAGATGATCCCGTATTCCTCCTGTTTGTCATTATATACATTTATAGTATAATTTTGCAATTGGTTTTTCACCGCAAATTCTTGCATGGTGTGTTTCCTACTGTGGTCAGAAAGAAAATTAGAGGGAGTATTTATTTTTACCAAGTGCAATTGTGCCCCCAATAGCTCCTGTGTGGCCTTCACCAGGTCGATCACATGGTTGTCTTTATTAAAATCAGCAGCAAAAATAATGCTTTTAATTTCATCCAATTTAAACTGCTCTTTAACTATTAAAACTGGACAACTGGATAGTCTGACCACTTTTTCTGCGTTGGAGCCAACAAATGTTTCTTCCCAACCACTAGCGCCGTGTGATCCCATAACCACCAAATCCACCTCTTGATCAGTGATGACCTTGGCAATAGCTTGATAAGCATTACCTACATGTAGGTTACTAACCATTTTTACATCACTTTTATCATAATCACTAACTACTTTAACCAGGTCGCCCTTGGTTTTGGCAATCAATTTCAAAGTGTACAAATCAAATTCACTACTTTCAACTTGCTGTCCGGTGACGGAGAATGAGGCTCCTGGCATTTCTACTACATGAAGTAAAATAACTTCAGCGCCGCTTTTCTTGGCAATTTGAATGGCTGCGCCGGTAGCATAAGTCGCTAACGGAGAAAAGTCGGTTGGAACTAATATCTTTTGCATATCTCTGGTGTTTTTGAGAGAATCTGGCATTAATTATTGCTTATATGAAACAACGCAAGTTCCCTACAAACAATAATATTTCTAATGACTTGTGTTAAAGTTGATTCTGATAAAAATCAACTAAGGTGATCTGAGGTATGGCTAATAAAGCACCATTTTGTCCTTTAACATAGTCCCCAACTCTTCATACTCTCGGTAAAAAACATTGTTCTGATTAAAAATAACGTCATGGAGGCCGTTTAAGTCTCCGTTTGGGATAGATTGGAATAGCCGTTGATAGTATGACATCAGCTTTCTTTCTGTGAACGCCCTTAGTTCCAGGTCCCGGACCATTAGCCCCTGATCATCCACTGCTTCAAACAATAAACCACAGGTACGTCCTAGGAGCTCGGTGAAGATCAATTCAGTGCGTTCCATATGGAATTGGTTGGTAATAATAAGTGCAGATTTAATTTTCAGGGGATCGATGTGAATCACCCTAGAAAAGTAGGCATTTTGCAGTGTATCTTTGGATTGACACTCCAACAAAAGATCCTGAGGTGACATGCCGCATTTTACTAGATACTTACTCATGGCATCTGCTTCAGCGATTGGGAAATTGTCCCGGCCTTTTCCACTTAAAAGTATTTTTGAAGCGATGCTTGCTTGGAATAACTCATGGGCCAGGTCCAATCGTGATAATACCCATTCCGGCAATTGGCCCTCTTTGTTTATGCCCCCACCCAGAACTAATATAATATCAACTTTTTTTTGATTGTCATTCATTGTCTGGCATTTTAGCTGATCATGTCGCTGCTATTGCTGCCAACCCATAATAGCATTTGATACAAACCTGGGTTCTGGCGGTAAGGAGTATATATCTTTCTCATACTGACTGTTATAGGGAGAGATATTTAGCATTTCTCCATCTACCACCAGGGTACTACTACCACCCGGGTCAAACCCCATGGCTTTTTTGGCACCATAAGACAACAAGATCTCTGCCATGTCTAGATGGGTGGCGCCTACAGATTCTCGAATCCGCCCGTTGACCATTAACACTATTATTTTTCCTTCTTTGGTTAGACCTACACCAATTTTTGGTCCTCTCATGTCAGTAAAGTCTAACCTGGCAGCTTGGGTATTGATAGAATGGTTGGTTTTCCATCCTTCCGCTTCCATATCAATACATGTTTTCCCATTTGCCACCAATGAGGGACCTGCTTCAACGGCATAAACAACTTCTTCCCAGATTATGCCGTCATTTTGATCATGCAATAACTCTATATGTACTGTGTGTCCTTGCTTAAATAAATTGGGGTTGAATTGCTTCTCTGGAATTGACAGGGTCAATCCTACGGGAATAATCTGGATTTCCCCTGCTTGTCCAGATGGAATAATATCGTTTACCTTATTACCGGTCAATCTAATTATTACATTTCCTTCAGATGGCAGGGAGGATTGTGGAAACAACAAGTCAAAATAACAGGGTGTATCCGGTGAATAGGAATTGTAGTACTGTGGGTTAAATTCCAAGCGGTCTCTGTCGTTGGAGATAACTATTCCCTGACTGCAATTCACTTTGAAAATGTCTGTATGTCCATCTTCATAAATGAGGAAAGCAGGCTTGTTAAACAACGGTGGGGAAACTACTTTCTTGTCCATGATCAACAGCCCTAAAGGTGCTCCAATATAGGATTTGGGCAAGCCTAGTTTTCCTACTAGCTCAGGATTCAAATAATAGCCGCCGTTCCAGGCTATCCGAGGTTTCTTCCCGTGCTCTCGGTAAAATTCACTTACTAGCTCAGGCACCGACCTGGGTGTAGTATAAGAGGCATAGGCAGCCAATTTCCATTTTTTTGGAGATGATTGGGTGTTTTCGATGGTAGCCATTACCCCACTCCATGGCAGGCCATCAGCATAAACACCCCCCACGTAGGCCGACTGGATTTTCGATCTTCCATTGGATGGTGTCAACGAATTCTCTAAATTTTTCAGAAAAGATTTGATGGGTGTGCCATTTTCTTCGGCATCTTTTTGTATAAACTCCAGAATTTTTTCTTCACCCAGTTTTGCTGACAATTTCTTGAATTGTTTACTCTTAATAGCCCGGTCAAAATCCTTGGCAGTTTGAATGGGTGTAGGATAAGCCAGGGTAGTCCGGACTCCTGCTGGCACAAATTGTACAAATCCACTGCCCCGGGGGATCCCCATAATTTTACTGGTTAAAATACCTTGGACTTGCCCGATGTGAAAGTGGTCGATATTTAATATATCGGTCATCAATGCAGAGTTTTGCCCATTGGTAATAACAAAACCATTATTTTCCTTAATCCTTCTTAACACTTTTATAGCCTCGTTCCCCATTTGTAGTAAATGGAATCCAATACATAGTTGCTTGGTCTTTATAATTTTTACGATTCCATGCCTGAAAAGTAATTTTAATTCATTGTCCTTAGTAGATTTCAGGTAATGAGTGATATAGGCGGTTGAATATGTTTTTAACAGGTGATTTTCGTGTATAAAAATATAGACCCTCGGTACCAAATCGTAGTTTTCGCGGATCATTTCATCAGTTAACTCTTCTTCAATATCCAGGTTTAAAATTGCTCTGATGGGCTGTAGTACAAAAAATTCCATTTCATACTTTACGTATCTGCCAGGGAAATATGCCCTGGGAATATTTTGTTTGAGTTTTTGGAATAGCACTTTTCGGTCATCAATACTCAAGTAATGACTATTGGTCAATTGCACCAAAGCAAGGTTCCAGTCGTTAAAGAAAACATGCGTGGACAATTCTATAACCGGCCTATCCGGAGGTTTGATGATATCTTGGAAGATTAAATTTATCAGCCCGGTAAGCTCATGATAGGTGTAAGCTTGGTATGGGAATTTCTTTTTGCTACGATGGCGGTAGGCCAATGAATGGTCGTGTCGAACTGATATTTCGCCTTGGTGATAATTATATACATCATCAACCATATTGAATAAGCGGTGGAAGGTTTCCAAACTCACCTTGTTTCCATTGGGATTGGCCTTGTGCATTCTTAAGGTGTACAGCATTGTCAGTCCCTTGAGCTGTTGTTCCTCTACCCTGAAAAAACTAGGGTCAATTAAGGATTTCAAGAAAATCATAAAGCCCAATCTCCCGAATCCTGGCAAATAGTGCCTGGTTCTTTGGTTGATAATAGCGGAAAGATCAGTATTTTCAGTATGAAAACACTTTTCGTATTGCTTAAAGTATTGGGCTATATTTTTATTGCGATCAGGGATGGAAACTAATTGTAAATACAAACGGTATAAAATATTGTCTATGTTTTTTTGTAACGTGGCAAACCGGAATCTTTTTTTTACCGCCTTTTCATTATGGATTACATCTCCCATGGAATCATGAGGATAGAAAATTTTGTTGATTATATTTTTTACCAGGGTCTTGGTGATCTTCCTTCCACGGAACTCCAGGACCCGGAGTCTTTGTGATTTTTTCAAATGCTCTCCGATTACTTCAGAGTATACTAGTTGGGGCTCATATCTTCTACAGAAGATAGGCTTTCCGGCAGCTGCCGCTTCGATAATAGGCAAGCCACGTCCTTCGGTTTCGCTTGGCAGGAGAATCAATGAAGCAGCATTGTATAGATCGGGTATAGTTATTGGGCGTTTATGTTTACGTTTAAACGCTTGCTTGTCAAATTCACTGAAAAGGAAACCCAGGAAAACCTTTGCTTGATGTTCTTCCGGAAGCTTCTTCAGTGTAGTTGCAAACTGCTTCAGTAAATACAGAAAGTATGGCTTCTGACCGGTGGCGATGGGTCCTGAAATGATAATTGAAACAGTGAGTTGTGGATTGTTTTTGAATTTTCGGAGAAAGTTCTTCTGCTTAAAAAGTCTTCGGACCAATTCGAAATTTAATTCAATACTTTTCCTGTTAAGAATACGACTGGGTTGAAATAAAACGATATTGTTGTTTACAAAATCAAATTCTGTGATGGTTGATTGGCCGCACAGGAAAGGCTTTATCTCAACATGGTCTCCCTGTTCCAGAATATCGCCCACATCGACAACCTCATTGTTGATGATTTGGCCCACTTGAGTGAGGGCCACAATACTCTCTCGCTTGGATACCACATCAAATCGTGAAAAGTCCAGGGCGGTCCCTAATTCCATTACATTAGCTGGATTGTGTCCATTATCTTCGATGACATGGTCATTCTGTATCCTATTGATATTAACGGTCATCCAGGATCTGGATGACCAGGGAAACAGCACTTCAATGGTCGAGAAAAACTCACCTATATGAGCATTGGTAAAGAAAAAATCCCGAGGCCCAGATTTTAACTTTTTATGGGTGATGTCTGCAGGTGAATTGCCCCCTTCCCAGTAGTAATCGTGGCAGTTGTTGATTACAGGTAGTCCCATGTACTCTGAGATCAAAACCACGGCTATGGCAAGCGCCACATTGCCTGGGTTGGAACAGACATTGACTGCAAAAAGTAACTGGATATTATTATGCTCAATACACTGTCCAATTTTTCCCGTAAGCAATAAGACCTCCTTCCAAAGCTTTACAATAAGTGCATTGTATTCCTTGCTACCCCTTTCTAGTTTGGTTTTAAAAAAGTCCTCATAAAGGTCCCAATGGTCAAACGATTGTATTTCAGGAAATGAATGGACCTTGACATCCGGATCATTGGAATTCCAGGCCTCAGGTCGTATCCTGCCTCCAATAAAGTGAATGGGGACATCCGGTAAAATCCTTTTAAGCGCACTGGTGTACTTTTCCAGTTCGATGGTTATGCCATCGATAGCATAATAAAAGGTTACAAAACCAATCCCTCCCTGATTTACTTTAGTTTTAAAATCCTGATAACTTCCAGAGAATCCCGCCGAAGAAGGTGTTGCTTTAAACCGGTCAATAAACAAACCCAAATCAAACCAGGTATTGATCTTTTCCTCCCGCAGGGAGGCCATCATACTTTTGACAGTTTTTTTCAAATTGTGTGAGTTAGCTGGTGCACTTGCTCCTTGCTGTTGCTACAAGTCAATATACTAATATTTCTGCTAGCAGGGATTCCAGTACTTTCAGTGAAAAGTGTCTTTTGGCTAGTTGATAATTGAACAAACCTATTTCATGACACAATTTTTCATTGTAAATGATCTCCTCGATTTCCGTTACTTTTTGGTCTGTCAATTGGTTATCTTCCAGCATAACCGCCTTAAACCCTTTACTTCCTATATCAGGCCAGTAGACCGGTTTATAATTATTAATAAATATGGGCTTTTTAGCTAATGCACATTCGATAAAGGCATTTCCAAATCCCTCGTAGGTGCTGAAATAAGTGCAAGCCCGAGCATGGGCGTAGGCATAGGAAAGGTCCTTGTGGTCCATTACCATTTTATCGGCAAATATGACTTGATTAAGTAGGTCCAAATCATGAATTTGATCAATTAAATATTGAAAATAGACTGCTCCTTCATCATCATGATGGTTACCGGTAATGATTAGCTTCAATTTTTTATTTTGGAGTTTATGTAACAGCTCTATGGCAATTTCTATACCCTTTCTTCTTACGATGCGGGTTATCTGAAACAATGGGATCTCCTTTTTTTTTATTCCCAGGTCCTTCAAAAAGTACTTACTTCCTCTATCCAGCACTCCGTAGGTATTCTCAAAATCCATTACATTGGGTACCAGTACAGCCTCAATCTGAAACTTGTCTTTTAGCCGTTGTTGGTTGTAGCTGTTTATTACCACATTTTTTACTTGAGGCATTCTCAACGGAAAAGTTTGATCAATAAATTCGTTGATTGAACTATGTGGCGACTGGTAGCGTTTCCCCCGTTCCCAATGAAAATCATGATCGTGAGAAACAGTTTTGATGCCAGTTGACTCAATTACTTTTTTTATTCCCAATCCCATGGATAGGTGGGCAGGTAGAGCTGAGGCATTTTGAGAGATCATTAACTCAATCTTTCTATTCTTTAACCACTTCTTGATCCTTTTGGCAATGAGTTCCGAAACATTTTCGATCCCGGCATGTAACGCATCAGCCTCCTTATCAGGGTTGAGAAAGGCTTTGTTTTGCTCCCATTCGCATTCTGGTGAAAAGAAGGACAGTAGTGGAAAATGAGTCTCAAAATCATGGTACTTTCTGGTATGGCCTTCGAATTCTCCGGAAAGCACAAAGACCTTGTGCCCCATTCTCTTTAAGACCTTAATCCATTTTTCTGTTTCCAAGGCTACGCCATCTACTCCTCCTATACGACCAATTATAATACCTATTCTCATGGAAAGTGTTTTTTTCTAGATCCAAAAATGTCTATTTCGGTTGAGATAATCTAAATTTAGAAGAATTCTAACCAATGGTCAGAAGGATTTAGTATTAACTTGGAAAGATAAAAATGAGAACATTGGGCATGATTGGTGGCACCTCCTGGCATTCAACTATTGATTACTACAAACTTATAAACGAATTGGTAAGTGAAAAGATAGGCACCCAAGGAAACCCGCCATTAATACTATATAGTATTAATATTGAGCTTATGCGGGAGCAAAATATTGGCAAGATAAATGAAAAGTATTTAGAAGTCTCTACCAAACTGCAACAAGATGGCGCAGATGCGATAATTATATGCGCAAACACCCCTCATATGGTTTACTCCTATGTACAACCTAAAATTGACATTCCTATTATTCATATAGCCGATGCCACCGGCCGGGAGGCGTCTCGCCTCGGATTAAAGACATTGGGGCTTTTGGGTAATAAACCTACTATGTCTGGAGACTTTATTCCATCCCGCTTGAAACAGGAATATAATATAAACACAATTGTTCCAGACCATGACTATTGGGACCAGTCGCATAGCTATATTTCAAAAGAGCTAACCCGGGGCGTCTTTTCGGAGGAAGCCAGAACCTTCTTTTTACAACAAATGAAATTACTTGAGAAAAAAGGTGTAGAAGGTATAATTTTGGGTTGTACAGAATTGCCGTTGCTAATTAAGGGCAATGAAAAAGACATTCCGTTGTTGTCAACCACGCAGTTACATGCTCAAATGGCCGCAGATTTTATACTTTCAACCACCAGAACAATGGATGGTAAAACAAACCCGTGTGCACCATAAATATGAAGAGTACTATCTACAGTGTGATTACAGGATCGGGAAATTACATTCCCACAAAACTGATCAGGAATGAGCATTTTCTTTCAAATGAATTTTATGATAAAAATGGGAAAAAGCTCGAAAAAACCAATCAAGAAATAATTGACAAGTTTCTGGAAATTACCACTATTGCCAAAAGACGATATGTTACGGAGAATTTGGTAACCTCCGACATCGCATATTATGCCGCAAATGATGCGATTAAGTCAGCAAACATTGATAAAGAAGACTTAGACTACATAATTGTTGCGCATAATTTTGGTGATGTAAAGAGTGACAATAAGCGATTGGATATGGTGCCTAGTTTGGCGGCTCGAGTAAAGCATAAATTGGCCATAAAAAACCCCGATACCGTAGCTTATGATTTACCCTTTGGCTGTCCGGGTTGGTTACAAGCTACAATTCAGGCTGATTATTATATAAAATCAGGGGATGCAAAAAAAATCCTGGTTATCGGCGCAGAGGTGTTATCCAGAGTTTCTGATGTACATGACCGAGACGGTATGCTGTATGCAGATGGTGCTGGAGCGGTTGTTTTACAAGCCAAAATGAATGATGAACCCATTGGAATACTTGCACATAAAACACGCTCGGATACCTATGAATATTCTAAAATGTTATATATGGGTAAATCATACAAACCTGACGTTGAAAACAATGATGATCTCTTCTTAAAGATGAACGGTAGAAAGCTTTATCAATATGCACTTGAAAGAGTACCTCAAGCCATAAAAGAATGTCTTGAGAAGAGTAATATTCATCTTAGTAAAATTAATAAAGTGCTAATTCATCAGGCTAACGGGAAAATGGATGATGCAATATTGGAAAGACTTTATGGTCTTTATGATATAGTTGATGTGCCTAAGGACATTATGCCTTTGACAATTGGATGGTTGGGCAATTCATCTGTTGCCACCATACCGACATTATTGGATCTAATATTAAAAGATAAGTTTAAACCGCATAAAATAAACAAAGGCGACATTCTTGTATTAGCATCTGTTGGAGCAGGTATGAATATTAATGCACTAGTTTACAAAATGTAGTTAAACTTAGAGTTGATGTACCTGGAAGGAAAAGCAATAATTGCCAATGGAAAAGGTGATTTTTCGTTTGAGACTATAGAATTGGCTGAACCTCAGGATGACGAAGTGCTGGTGGAAATCAAAGCAGCAGGTATCTGTCATACCGACTACGACTCGGTGAAGTATTGGAGCCAGCAATTAATTGTAGGCCATGAAGGCGCGGGCGTGGTAAAAGCGGTAGGGGAGCAAGTTGAAAATGTTCAGCCAGGTGACGCGGTGATTCTCAATTGGGCTATTCCCTGTGGAAAATGTTTTCAATGTAAGCTGGGAAACCAAAATATTTGTGAGGTGCAATCTCCTGTGACAGCTATGGGAGCAATGAATGAAGGTCATGTTCCGTTGCAAAGGACTTTATTTAATGGTGGAGGCATTCAAAGATCATTCAATTTGGGGACTATGTCCACACATACTATAGTTCGGCAAGCTGCAGTAGTAAAGATACAAGTAGACATATCTTTTAGTGTAGCCAGTATTATTGGATGTGGGGTAATGACCGGATATGGATCCGTAGTTAATGTTGCCAAAGTAGAACCAGGCAGCTCATTGGTAGTGTTGGGTGCCGGTGGTGTCGGGCTTAATGTTATTCAGGGAGCTCGAATTGCAGGAGCCTCAATGATTATTGCGGTGGATATCAATAATCAAAAACTTGAAATGAGTAAGTCTTATGGGGCTACACATTGCATACTGGCTGCTCCAGATGATAAGAATTTAAAAAGAGTAGCTGATTCAGTTAAAAAATTAACCGGCAATGGAGCAGATTATGCTTTTGAATGTACAGGAGTTCCGTCCTTAGGTGCAGCCCCGCTGGCTATGATTCGCAACGGGGGGATGGCTGTTCAAGTAAGCGGGATTGAGAGAGAAATTCAATTCGATATGAATTTATTTGAGTGGGATAAATTATATATCAATCCATTATATGGAAAATGCAGGCCACAAGTTGATTTCCCAATATTAATGGACCTATATAATAAAGGTAAACTTTTGCTGGACCAGATGATTACCCAAACCTATAAACCAACGGAATTAGCACTGGCGTTTGAGGACATGTTGGCAGGTAAAAACGCCAAGGGTGTCATTCTTTTTGATTAGAAAATAACCAGTATCTTGCCTAATCCATAGTAGCTTTTTATAGCATGACTCAATTCCGGACTATTGAAATTTCAGATCCTCAGTATGAATGTGAGAATCTGCGGTACCTAACTGTAAAAAGTAAAAATATAAAGGGAAGAGGTGACATTACCATTTTTGTACCCCCAAATTCCCCGGACCTAACCGACCTGCCTATGGTAATTCTTTTACACGGCGTTTATGCCAGTCACTGGGCCTGGACTAGACTCATGAATGTGCACAATACTGTGTTGGGGATGATAGAAAATGGAGAGATTAACCCTATGGTGGTAGTAATGCCTTCAGACGGGTTATGGGGAGATGGGAGTGGGTACTTACTTCATTCGGGATACAATTTTGAAAAGTGGATCATTGATGATGTAATTGGCGCTGCCACCCAAACCATTGATCAGCTTGGGGAAAATTCACTAAAGTTTATTACCGGTCTTTCTATGGGAGGATATGGGGCACTTAGATTAGGCAGTAAATATCCGGAATTATTTACTGCCTTTTCAGGACATTCATCGATAACCGATATTGCACAGATGAATTTATTTGTTGAAGAGGACTTGCGATCTTATCTGACAAATGAAAACAATGATGAATCAGTCATACGGTACATGTTAGAAAACAAACAAGGTTTACTTCCCTTTCGCTTTGACTGCGGTACCGAAGATCAGTTGATTGAATACAACCGTAACCTCCATCAGGCATTGAATAATCATGGTGTTGAACATATCTATGAGGAATTCCCAGGAGGACACAATGTCTCTTACTGGGGCAATCACATAAGAAGATCCGTCTTATTTTTCAATCAGCATTTATGAGACATTCGCCTACACTATTGCGTGGACAATGTTGTACCCAAAAAACAAAAGACCATAAAAAAGGGTCTTTATTGGTAGCGAGGACGGGAGTTGAACCCGTGACCTCAGGGTTATGAATCCTGCGCTCTAACCGTCTGAGCTACCTCGCCCAATTAAGAATGCAATATTAAGCATAATGACCCCTAATATCCATTTTTTTTGGATAAAGAAATTTAGTTGCTCATTTAATAATTTTAGTATATCTTAAAGGAACTAACCTCGTTTTTGGCATGGCAAAAAATAAGTTTCAAACCGAATTTGAAATCAATGCCTCCAAAAAAATGCTCTATCCATACATCTATTCTGCCAGCGGTTTAACCCAGTGGTTGGCAGATGATGTGAATATCAATGAAGACAATATCTACAATTTCATTTGGGAAGATGAGGATCATAAATATCGAATAGCCGCACATCGCACCAATTATTTTGTCAAATTCGAATCTACAGATGACGAAGATGGAGATCCCGTATATTTTGAGTTGCGTTTGGAAATGAATGAACTAACTCAATCGGTGTTTATCCAGATAATTGACTATACAGATAATACCGATGACGAAGAGTTACAAGATCTTTGGGAAAGCATGATTTTTAATCTCAAAGAGATCGTTGGCGGGTAATTTCATACCAATGAATTTTCTTGTGAAGACAGCTAGATGAAGAAGTTGGACAAACTTGTACTGCAGTCATTTGTGGGCCCATTTGTACTCACTTTGTTTGTGGTGGTATTCATCCTATTAACCCAAATGATGCTGAATAAGATGCCTGAGCTGGTAGGGAAGGGCCTGGGAGTATTGCTTTTGTCTAAGTTGATGTTCTTTTTTAGCATTAACATCACACAAACTGCCCTGCCTTTAGCGGTATTGCTTTCAAGTTTAATGGGGTTTGGCAACCTGGGGGAGTTTTCAGAGTTAACTGCTATAAAAGGAGCAGGAGTTTCTCTGTTGAGAGCGCTACGACCAGCTTTTGTTCTTACCATTGTTATCACCATACTGGCCTTTTTCAATAACAACTATGTGGTTACTAAGGCCAACTTAAAGGCCTATAGTTTATTATACGACATAAAGAAGCATAAACCATCCTTGGATATTAAACAAGGTACATTTTATAATGGTATCCCTGATTTCAGCATAAAAGTAAATAAGAAATACCCGGATGGGGAGACTTTGGGCGATATAATAATTTATAATCACAGCGAAAAGTCCGGTAACAACATCGTAACCTTTGCAGACAGCGGACGCATGTATTCTGTGCTGAATAATAGATATTTAATGTTTGAATTGTATAACGGTAAGCGTTATGAGGAAATCCCGAAATCCGGGAGACCAAGTGGGAAAAATATTTCAGACTTTATTAGGTATAATTTTAGTCATAGCAAACTTGTGTTGAGCCTGGCATCATTCGATTTCAAACAAAGCAAAGAGGACCTTTGGACCAATCATTACTATATGAAAAATATCAGCCAATTAAAGACTGATGTGGACTCAATGGACTTGGGATTGTTGGATTCCAGGGTATCGGTTTTTGAGGATGCTCAAAGATTTTTTGGTCACTATTACCGGGACCGGGTGCGGATGCCTCCTGAATATGTAGTCAGGAAGCATTATAGGGATTCTGTAAAAAAAGTAAAACAAATAGCAGATAGTATTAAATACCAAAGTGAATATAACCGGGACCAATCAGTAGAACTAAAGCAGGATTCCATTAAGACGTCATCTCTGGTAGAAATAAATAAAACATTATCTCTTTCACAACAGGTAAAAACTATGGTAGAAACCCCTGGTAAAAAGGTGGAACCGGTTAAACCTCGGAAATCGTCTAGTAAATTAAATAATGTTAAACGTACTCCCCGGTCACCACAGGAAAGACTGAAGCAGCTGCCAGTGTCTGAAATAAACGTCGATAGTATTTTCCAAATTAAGCGTATAAAGGCTCAGGGAATAAGGTTTGCTTTAAGCGAAAGCAGGAACATAAAGAACAAACTGAATGTTCAGACAAGCCGGCTTCGCAATCAGGAATTAATGATCACCAAGTATAAAATTGAGATTAACAAGAAATATGCTCAGGCGTTTGCCTGCCTGGTTATGTTCTTAATCGGAGCACCTCTTGGAGCAATTATTAAAAAGGGAGGCTTAGGTGTTCCTGTTATAATTTCTATTGTGTTTTTCATCCTATACTACGTGATGAGTATAACTGGAAAAAAATGGGCGGAAGAGGGTCTGGTAACACCATTTTTGGGTATATGGGGGTTTAGTTTGGTTTTACTACCGGTCGGATTATTTTTTCTAAGACAAGCTAAGAATGACGCACGCATATTGGAGTCTGATTTCTATGCTGTAATAGTTGAAAAGCTAAGAGCCAGGTTCTTCAAGAAAAGCAGAATAGATGAATAAAACTCAAAACTCACCGAAAACTCAAACTTTGTGAATATGTTGAGCTTGTTATTTGGGATTTATTAAAAATAAGTGGCTACATTTGTGGTTTATTTTAAAGTGAATATAAAATTTTTAACTAGGCATGTATTTATCAAAAGAAAAGAAGCAAAAGCTGTTTGAGAATCATGGTCGGTTAAAAGCAAAATCTGATACGGGGTCTCCGGAATCTCAGATCGCACTTTTCACCTACCGTATCGATCACTTAACAGAGCATTTAAAGAAGAATAAGAAAGATTATTCTACTGAACTAGGACTAAAACGCCTGGTTGGAAAAAGACGCAGGTTGCTGGATTATCTTCATCACAGAGATATTGAGCGATACCGCGCTATTATAGCGGAATTAAAATTAAGAAGGTAAACCACCCTCCTTAACATTGCAGTATTCCGAAACTCGGAATATGCTAACATTTACTTGAATTCAAGATATACAGTATGTCATTAAATATAATAAGTAAGGCTATAACCTTAAAGGATGGCCGGGTTATTACCATTGAAACAGGAAAATTAGCTCGTCAAGCAGATGGGTCTGTGGTGGTAAGGATGGGTAATACCATGTTGTTGGCAACCGTGGTTGCCCGGGAAGAAGCAAAAGAAGGAGTTGATTTCTTACCCATGTCTGTAGATTACCAGGAGAAGTTTGCATCTACTGGCAAGATACCAGGTGGTTTTTTAAAAAGAGAAGGCCGATTGTCGGATCATGAGATTTTGACTTGTCGTTTAGTTGACCGGGCCATCAGGCCTATGTTCCCTGATGATTATCATGCTGACACTCAGGTGATGATCTCTTTGATCTCAGCAGACGCAAATGCCAAACCAGATGCACTTGCGGCCCTGGCTGCATCTTCAGCCTTAGCAGTGTCCGACATACCTTTTAATGGGCCTATTTCAGAGGTAAGAGTGGCGCGTGTAGCAGGGAACTTCATTATCAATCCTAATTCTGATGAATGCGAGCAAGCAGATATTGATTTGATTGTGGCCGGGAGTCTTGACAATATTTTAATGGTTGAGGGCGAGATGAGTGAAGTATCAGAATCGGATATGATTGCGGCCATCAAAGAAGGGCACGAAGCCATTAAGGTTCAATGTCAGGTCCAGATTGAACTGATGGAAGAAGTTGGCAAAACCAAGAAAAGAGAATATAGTCACGAGGATTCAGATGAAGATCTTCAACAGCTACTTCACCAGCAATACTACGACCAATATTATGAAGTAGTACAAAAACAAATTGCCTCTAAGTCGGATAGAAAAGCCCAGTTAAGTGCTATCAAAGAGTCCTACCTGGAGACATTGCCAGAAGACCATGAGATTAACCTGAACTTAGTAAAAAAGTATTTTTATGGTATTGAAAAGGAGGCCTGCAGAAACCTGGTACTTAACGAAAATAGCCGTATTGATGGTCGTGAATTGGACGAAGTACGACCTATTTGGAGTGAAGTAGACTATCTGCCATCAGCTCATGGTTCCGCATTATTTACCAGGGGTGAAACGCAATCGCTTACCACTGTTACCTTGGGTACTAAATTGGATGAGCAAATGATCGACAACGCTTTGGAGAAAAGTTTTAAAAAATTCATTCTTCATTACAACTTTCCAGGTTTTTCAACAGGAGAAGTAAAACCTAACAGAGGACCGGCACGAAGGGAAATTGGACATGGTAATCTTGCTGCCAGGTCCATAAAGAAAGTATTGCCATCTGATGATGATAATCCTTACACCATAAGAATAGTATCAGATATATTGGAATCCAATGGTTCCAGTTCTATGGCTACTGTGTGCGCTGCTACTCTTGGACTTATGGATGCCGGAATTAAAATCAAAGCGCCAGTATCAGGAATAGCCATGGGTATGATCTCTGACCCGGAGACCGGTAAGTATGCCATTTTATCGGATATTTTGGGTGATGAAGACCACCTGGGTGATATGGACTTCAAGGTCACCGGTACCGAAGAGGGAATTTGCGCTTGTCAAATGGACATTAAAGTTGACGGACTTTCCTACGACGTTATGGAAAAGGCCCTGGAGCAAGCAAAAAAAAGGTCGTTTACACATTTTGAATGAAATGAAAAAGACCCTAAGCACTTCCAGAGAGGACCTAAAACCACATGCTCCAAGAAGTGTAACCATCAAGATTGAAAGAGACATGATCGGTGCGGTGATCGGACCTGGTGGGAAGGTAGTACAAGAGATACAAAAGGAGACTGGAGCTACCGTGATCATACAAGAAGTGGAAGAAGGCGGTTTGGTGAATGTATTTGCTGTGGACAAAGTGGCCATGGATGACGCAGTTGGTCGGATAAAAACCATTGTAGCAGTTCCTGAGGTGGGCGAGACCTATACGGGTATGGTAAAATCCATTATGCCATTTGGCGCATTCATTGAGTTTATGCCAGGAAAAGACGGGTTGCTTCATATTTCTGAGATAAAATGGGAGCGACTTGAAAATATGGATGGAGTAATGGAAGTAGGGGAGGAAGTAACAGTGAAACTAACGGATGTGGATAGGAAAACTGGTAAATTCCGCCTATCTCGAAAAGTTTTACTTCCCAGACCAGAGAAAAAACCTGTGTCCGACAATTAGCTTTTATATATTGATCCCTGTTATATCATTGAATTGTCAGCTATTTTAAGGAACTTTAGTCTATTGCATCTTATACCTAAAGTAATCTGAATGAGACAACTTAAGATTAGCAAGCAGATTACCAACCGGGAAAGTCAGTCTCTTGATAAGTATTTGCAAGAGATTGGCAAGGTTGACTTGCTTACTCCTGACGAGGAAGTTACCCTTGCACAAAAAATCCGGGAAGGTGATCAAATGGCTTTGGAAAAACTGACAAAAGCTAACTTACGCTTTGTAGTATCCGTGGCCAAACAATATCAAAATCAAGGATTATCCTTGGGTGACCTGATCAATGAGGGCAATCTTGGCCTGATCAAAGCAGCACAAAGATTTGACGAAACAAGAGGCTTTAAATTTATCTCTTATGCAGTATGGTGGATCAGGCAATCTATCTTACAGGCATTGGCAGAACAATCCAGAATCGTACGATTACCATTAAACAGAGTTGGATCGCTAAACAAAATCTCTAAAACCTTCTCTGAACTGGAACAAAAGTTTGAGCGTGAACCTTCTCCAGATGAGTTGGCAGAGGTTTTAGAAGTTACTACTTCCGAGGTCGTTGATACCATGAAAATATCCGGAAGACATGTTTCCATGGATGCGCCATTCGTACAGGGTGAAGAAAATAGCCTGCTGGATGTGCTGGAAAATGATGGCGAAGAAACTCCAGACAATGAATTGATGAATGATAGCCTGCGTCGGGAGGTTCAGAGGGCATTATCTACTTTAACGCAGAGGGAAGCGGATGTGATCAAGTTGTATTTTGGTCTTAATGGTGAGCACAGCATGACATTAGAGGAGATTGGGGAAAAATTCAGTCTAACTCGAGAAAGAGTAAGGCAGATAAAAGAAAAAGCTATTCGAAGATTACGCCATACTTCAAGAAGCAAAACCCTAAAACCGTATCTTGGATGATATAATCACCTCTTATAATTACTAAGGAAACCACGCCTAAGGCGTGGTTTTTTTTATGAAATAATTACTAAATTAGGGCGTCTTGTGAAAACCTAAAATTAAGTGAATGCCTGAAGAAGTGAAAGTATTGATACTGGGGTCCGGACCGGCTGGGTACACCGCTGCCATATATTCAGCCCGCGCTGGATTAAATCCCGTATTGTACCAGGGTGGTCAACCTGGTGGTCAATTGACTATTACCAGTGATGTAGAGAACTATCCGGGTTACCCGGAAGGAGTGATGGGCCCTGAAATGATGGTTGACTTTCAAAAACAGGCTGAACGTTTTGGTACCGATAATCGGTACGGACTGGCAACCTCCGTGGATTTCTTAGGTTATCCGTTGAAGGTTACCATAGATGACAAACACCAGATGGTTGCTGATTCGGTAATTATAAGTACTGGGGCATCGGCAAAATGGCTGGGGATCCCTTCAGAAACCCGTTTAAATGGTAAAGGTGTTTCAGCCTGTGCGGTCTGCGACGGATTTTTCTTTAAGGGTCAGGAAGTGGCAGTGGTAGGTGGGGGTGATACTGCGGTTGAAGAAGCTGCATACCTGACCAAACTTTGTTCTAAAGTTTATTTGTTGGTCCGCAGGGATGAATTGAGGGCATCAAACATTTTACAACAAAGAGCACTAAAAATTTCCAACCTGGAGATCTTATGGAATACTGAAACGGACGAGATTCTGGGAGAAGACGAGGTAGAAGCAGTAAGGGTATTTAATAATAAGACTGGTAAAAAAAAGGAGATCCCAATTGGCGGTTTTTTTGTGGCCATTGGGCATCAACCAAACACAGAAATCTTTAAAGACTACCTGGATATGGATGAAAACGGCTATATAAAAACTGTTCCTGGTTCTACAGTCACCAATGTAGAAGGCGTATTTGCCTCAGGCGATGCCCAGGATCACATTTACCGACAGGCGGTCACTGCCGCTGGTACAGGTTGTATGGCTGCTCTGGATGCGGAACGATTCCTAAGTGCCAAAGAAATGGAAGCCGTATAGCATGCAGATACGGGCGGTATTCTTACTATTGACCTTATTTGTGGTGCCAGCTATGGCCCAGGACACGTTGCGATTAAGCCGAGTTTCCATGAATCAGGAAATTGAGGTTTCAGAGCATACAGAAGATGCCATTTCTATGGATCATATTATCGAGGAGTGGATCGAAAATCTAGTGATTGACCCAAAATTACAAATTAGTGAAAAGCTTAGCATTGATTGTGTTTGGGTCAACCAGCATTCCTATTTTTCACACTGGACTTCAGGAAAAATCAACCCCTATAAACTAGATGGGGCAAAGTATATGGATACCTTAAGTGTACACATCAACGACTCATTGGCCACAGTCAACTGGTCGCTCCCGGTGGTCGAAACTCGTATAACTTCACCATTTGGTTTTCGAAGATATCGCTGGCATTACGGAACAGACCTAAAGGTATATTATGGCGACTCAATTGCCGCCGCCTTTGACGGGATTGTTCGCATTGTTGACTATGAACGATATGGTTATGGGCGTTATGTAGTATTAAGACATTTGAATGGTTTTGAAACCCTATACGGTCATTTGTCAAAGGCCAAGGTAAAGGTAGGTGAAACATTGAAAGCAGGTGAGCTGGTAGGATTAGGTGGAAGCACCGGTCGCAGTACCGGCACACATTTGCATTTTGAGATAAGATATCAGGGAAACGCTATCGACCCCAGTACCATCTACGATTTTACATCTGACTGCTTGTTGGATGATACATACATGGTCACTCCTGCCAGTTTCAAGTACCTGGTTGATGCACGTAAGGTTCGGTATCATCGTATCAGAGGTGGTGATACGCTTGGTCACATCAGCCAGCGCTATGGTGTTTCAATAGGCCGGCTATGCGGTTTAAATGGAATCGGTCGGCGCACTATTCTACGTATAGGTCGCAGACTACGAATTAACTAATATGAAATTAGATATACTGGTGCTTTCTGCTCATCCGGATGACGCAGAGTTAGGTTGTGGCGGCACCATGATTCAGGCAGTTGATAAGGGACGGAAGGTTGGGATTGTGGATTTGACCAGAGGAGAACTTGGTACCAGAGGTACTGTCGAGATTCGTAAAAATGAGGCTGAAAAAGCCAGAGAAATCATGGGTTTGGCTATGAGGGAAAACCTGGATTTTCGGGATGGGTTTTTTATAAATGACGAGAGTCATCAAAGGGCTTTAATTCAGCTTATCCGCAGATATCAACCGGACGTGGTACTGGCTGCGTCTCCTATTGATCGCCATCCGGATCATCCCCGGGCGTCAGCTTTGATCATAGAAGCTTGTTTTTTATCTGGACTCCCTCGCATTGAAACGGAAATTGATGGAACAGCACAATCTTCCTGGCGGCCCAAGGTTATATATCATTATATACAGTCTGTTTTACTAAGTCCGGATTTTGTAGTGGATGTTTCCGGCTATTGGGAGACGAAAATGGAAGCCGTCGGTGCTTACCGTTCCCAATTTTTTAGCGGAGGTGATGAGCCGGAAACCTATATAAGCAATCCAAGGTTTTTAAAAATGGTTGAAGCCAGAGGCATTGAATTAGGGCACTCTATTGGTGTGAATTACGGTGAGGGATTCCTGACAGATCGAAATATTGGGTGTAAAGGATCTTTTTGATCTCAGATTTTAGATCTCAGACCTATCATCTCAGATCTCAGACTTCAGATCTCAGATCTCAGACCTCAGATTTCAGATTTCAGATTTCAGATCTAGATTCCTATCCAGATTTCTGTAGGTTTCAAGCAAGACTTTGGAGTCAGTTGAATCAACGCTGGTTCCGTGCATTTCTTTCAACAGCCATCTTGCAGCTTCTGTAACATCAACCTCCGGATAAAAATTATCTCTGGCATAATTGGCAAATTTGAAAGCGAAAAATCCATCGATCCAATGATGAAAACGCTTGGAAAATGAGCTAATTGTTTTAGTTTTTTGATTGAGGTCCAGTATTTTTTTATTGAATATATCTTTTTGTATATACTCCTGAAGACAAGGAGATAAGCCATCCCATATGTTATTTATGCTTGAATAGGTTGCCCGGTGTAATGCCTCTACCTTTGATGAGATGGATCTCAAGTCCAAAAATGTTTTAGGACTGTATGTAGCATACTCTTCATCATCAGAATTCATTGAATCGATCATTGCTTTTCCCGTACCGAACGGTACCCTTGTCGACAACCTTGAAGAAGGAAAAACTGTAGTGGATTTTAATTCAGTAAATTCCCCCAATTTCATGATCTTCTGTAGAAAATAGAAATCTTCTCCTGCCCTTCGCTTGTTCATGCCTCCTTGCTTTTCATAAGCTGATGATCTCACCGCCATACTGGATCCTATAGTATGAAAAGCGCACGGCAATCCACTATACCGAAGACCATGTGTGTAATATCTTAGATGCAGTTCATAGGCTGTTATCTTCCGGTAAAGATCATTTGGCAGTGGGCCGCTAAGCGGATGCTCAAAATATATTGAACAACCGGGTGTGTTTTTATTGGCTTTAAAATGGTTCTCCAGTGCATTCAGATAATTGATACTACAGGTACAATCTGCATCCAGGCATACGATGATCCCGTTTTTCTTCAGATAGCGAAAACGTCTTATGGCTTCATCCATGCCAATTTTTCGAGCTAAACCCACGCCGGCGTGCTTATTGGGAAGTGTTTGATGAAATATGTGAAAAGACAAATCAGTGCATTGTGCCGAAATCCATTGATTGGTGTGGTCTACTGTTATTTCATTTAATTTCTTTACATGATCAGGGTCTTCACCACTTTGGTTAACGATTACAAAGACTTCCACCTTGCCACAAGTGGGAGTGCAGTTGACCAGGGATTGCAGGGTGGCAATGAGATCAGGTTCAAAGTAACAGGGAATAACCACTACCATCTCCAAATCCGGATCCGGGGGATTTATTATCAATTGAGGTCCATAGCTGTATCGTTCCAGGTATATGGATCGATTCATATCAGGGAGCCAGACGCTGCAGGTCCCAATGCTCATTATTTAATGAGTACTGGATACGATCGTGCAGTCGATGAGGTCCTCCTTGCCAAAATTCAACCCGCACAGGCGTGAGCAGGTAACCACCCCAATGAGTTGGACGGGGTATATCGTGTTCTTTATACCGGGATTCATAAACTTTCAATTGTGCCTCGAGATAATCTCGAGAGGGAATAGGTTCACTTTGTTCAGATACCCAGGCCCCCAGTTGGCTACCCCTGGGTCTGGTATGGAAATATTCATCTGATTCGTCATCCGGAACTTTGGTTACTGTTCCATCAAACCTGACTTGTCGTTCCAGATCTTGCCAATAGAAGTTTAGGGCTGCTTTAGGGAGCTCCTCCATTTCACGACCTTTGCGACTCTTGAAATTGGTATAGAAAACCAGACCTTGATCGGTAATTTCTTTCATTAACATTATTCTGATGGTTGGTTGTCCTTGCTGGCTCACCGTAGCCAGGGTCATGGTATTGGGCTCTTTTACTCCTGCCCGTTCAGCTTCCTTAAACCATAACCTGAACTGTTTAACAGGATTGGCATGCATTTTTTCAACAATCAGTCTTTGACTCCCGTATTCTTGGCGATACGCTACAAAATCTCTGTTGGTCATCTGTCCGGGTAATTACATTAAATCAATTTGAAAGCTTGAAATCCAACCAAAAACTATTAATTTCCGTCTAATAGATTAGGTGTATGCTCAAGTTCCTAAATATAATCTTTTTAGTTAATATTACATGGGGCGGGTACCTTAGTAGCCCTCAAATCATTGGTGGAATTTACCCTGGATAATGAAGGTTAGCATAGCATTGGAATGCGCCAGTAGTCCTCAGTGGATTGCTGCGGTTATGAATGATTTTGAGGCATTTCTACAGGACCATGCCAATTGTGAGCGTAAAGCATCAGCAATGGCAATGAGTTTTGTGGCCAAGTTTCCGGATAGGGTGGAGATTATACCTGAACTGATTGAGATTGGGATTGAAGAGCTTGAGCACTTTCAATCAGTGTATGAGATAATGAAAGGCAGAGGGGTCATGTTACCAGCGCAAATGGGAAAAGATGATTATGTTCAGCAGTTAGTAAATCAATGTCGGTCAGGCAGGGAGGAACGGTTTTTAGACAGATTATTGTTGGCATCTATTGTTGAATGTAGGGGAGCAGAAAGATTTAAACTGGTATATGAAAACCTGAAAGACAATGAGTTAAAGGGGTTTTATCATCAATTGTGGGCTTCTGAAGCCAAGCATGGAAATGTTTTTGTTAGCATGGCATTAAATTATTTCGATAAAAATATTGTTTATAGTAGACTGGAGGAACTAAACCATGCTGAGGCAAAGGTGCTTCAGTCGTTACCCATTAGATCTGCTTTGCATTGAAGAACTTAGAAAACATGGCCAATTTTTTTCACAAGGGGGTGAGTGCAATTCCCCAGCGTGGAGATCTGCTTATTTCAGAACCATTTTTGCCTGATCCTAATTTTGAAAGGACCGTAGTGCTAATATGTGAAAACAACCAGGATGGGTGTATTGGTTTTATTTTAAATAAGCCCTCAATGCTTAATCTCGGAGATGTTTTTGAGGAACTTGACTATTTTGAAAAGAAATTGCTGGTAGGAGGGCCTGTGCAACAGGATAGCTTGCATTTTTTGCACCGAGGAGCATTGAATATTACTGACGGAACAAAAATTGGAGAGGGAATATACTGGGGTGGTAATTTTGAACAATTAAAGATATTGATGCAGGACAGCAGGGTAAACCCAAATGATGTGCTCTATTTTCTGGGCTATTCTGGATGGGCCCCGGGACAGTTAGACCAGGAATTGAAAGAAAATTCGTGGATTGTCTCACCCGATGCAACTGCAGATCAGGTGTTTGATTTAGACCCTGAACTATTATGGCGAGAGGTATTAAAAAACATGGGAGGTAAGTTTAGGATGTTTTCAAATTATCCGACTGATCCCCGGTTAAATTAAAACCTTTGCTTAACTTTGATTAAGGTGGAGCAGTGGCTCCAGAAATTTTAAATGTCTAAAAACGAAGAGTTATCGAAAGACGTAGACCCTAATTATAACAGTGATGAGCGTGCCGGGGACCAGGCCAATACCGTGGAAAATGGCATGAATGGTCGTGACCCCAGTTCGGAAAAGGAAGAGGGTTTGACGAAACCTGAAAATGAGAATTTGGTTTCTGAAGGGACAGCTACGTCATCAGAGGTAGTAAGTTTATCTGATGAAACCAATGAATTAAATGAATCGGATAAGAATAAGGTCGATGCGCCTGCTCAGGATCAAGACCACACAATTCCTTCGGAGGTGGAAGAATCAACGGAGGATAATAAAGAAGAAATTCAAGTTCAACAAAACCAGATTCATAAAGATCCAGACAAAAGTAAAGATCCAGACGAAAGTAAAGATCCAGACGAAAGCAAAGATCCAGACGAAAGCAAAGAGTCGGACAAAAGTATTGATCTTCCTGGAGACAAGAAAGTTGAAGATGTCGCTGAACAAAAGCTGGAAAAGCCCCAAAAACCTTGGGACGGTGTTGATTTTACCACACTAGATAAGGCCGGATTAGTAAAATTAATCGAACTTTTAGTAAAGGAAGAAGACACCGTTATGGCGGAGAAAGTGTCTAGAACTCTAAAAGATAGCTATGATGTTATTCACCAGGCCGAACGGAAACAAGCTCTTGACAGTTTTGTGGCCGATGGAAATGACTCTGACCATTTTGCCTTTAAATTTGATGAACTTGACAACCGGTTTGATGGTACCTACAAACTGATAAGGGATAAAAAGTCTCAGTTCATCAAGAACCTCGAACGTAACAAAGAGAAAAACTTAGCTGAAAAAATTAGTTTGTTAGAGGAGTTAAGGGCGTTGGTGGATGAAGAGGAAACCACATCCAGCATCCAGTCTGTCAAAAAAATTCAAGAACATTGGCGGGAACTTGGTCCGGTGCCGGGACAGCATGTCAAAACACTATGGGCAAATTATCATGCTTTAATGGATCTATATTATGATCAGCGTAGCATATATTTTGAACTCAAGGAACTGGACCGAAAGAAAAACCTGGAAGCTAAACTGGAACTTTGTGAAAAGGCAATAAAGTTGGTGTCGGTTGAAAATCTAAGGGAAGCCATCAGCGAACTTAACAATCTACATGAAGATTTTAAACATATTGGGCCAGTTCCAAAAGTAGATCAACAAGCTTTATGGGATCGCTTTAAACATGCTTCGGACCAAGTGTATGCAAGGCGTAAAGAATTCATTAAACATCTTAAGGAAGACCTTAAGGAAAATTTAAATAAAAAGGCTGAGTTAGCCGAAGAAGTACAGCAGTACCTGCAGTTTAGTTCAGACCGGATCAACGACTGGAATAAGAAAACCAAGGTCGTTTTAGAGTTACAAAAGCGATGGGAGTCCATTGGCGGCCTGCCAAGGGAACACGCCAAGGAGGTAAATAGAAAGTTTTGGGGCGCATTTAAGGGTTTTTTTCACAATAAGGGACTCTTTTTTAAGAAACTGGAAGGCGAACGAGTACTCAACCTGGAGAAAAAAAAGGGATTGGTGGAAATGGCCGAGAGCTTGAAAGACAGCACGGATTGGAATGAAACTTCCCAACAGCTTAAGAATCTTCAGAAAGAATGGCGAAACATCGGCCCTGTTTCCGAAAAGTATAGGAACTCAATTTATAGCCAATTTAAGGATGCGTGTGATTCATTTTTCAATAATAGAAGATCTCAAAACCAGGAACTGGAAAAATTGTATATAGTAAATCTGCAGAAAAAACAACAGATCTGTACAGAGATTGAGATCATGACCACCGCCGGGGACCATGATCTGGATAAGTTTCTGGACCTAAAACAGAAATTCAATGATGTTGGCTATGTTCCTACTGCCGAGGTAAAAAATATCAGGGCGCAATATACGGAAGTGGCCAACGGTTTCCTGGCCACCGTGCCGGAGCAATTAGCAGATGAGGCCAGGCAGATCAAGTACGACATCCAATTTGAAAAACTCAAAAAGGGGCCGCATGCGGATCGAAGAAAGGAGCAAAAAGAGCAAGCCTTAAGAAAATACATCGACACCTTAGGAAATGATATTTCTACCTGGAGAAACAATCTTGAGTTCTTCGCAAATTCAAAAACTGCCAATAAGGTCAAGGAAGAATTTACCGTAAAGATCGATAAGGCGGAACAAGAGCTGCAAGAGCTTAAGAGCCAACTAAGGTCACTTAGGCAGTTATAAGTTATAAATTATAAGTTGGACGGGTGACCGCCTCAAAAATCGCTAATCTTTTAATTTTAATCTATTAATCAATTATTCCCCCTATTCCCCTATTCCCAAGGGCCTTCGTCCCTAAAAACCTTCGTCTTTCGTCCCTACCTAGCTCCCTGCGAATTCCTCATTTCTCATTTCTAATTTCTAATTCGTATTTCATAATATTTATAATCGCTTATTTTTGCAGTGAACATGAAGGTAAGCCGCATCATATTGATTCTTGTGGG
>PVMK01137971.1_pt1 | contig 28883 bp, 25 predicted proteins | sample 1853481 | NCBI WGS metagenome assembly PVMK01 (sample SAMN08533507, study PRJNA380276) | Marine sediment metagenome, whole genome shotgun sequencing project.
GGCGAGTTGGAAATCTACTCCTGGTGGGCAGGCGATGAAGGACCTGCACTCGAGGCGCTGATTGAGATGTATTCCGAGATGTACCCTGACGTGGAAGTTGTCAACGCTACGGTCGCGGGTGGATCCGGAACAGAAGCCAAAGCAGTGCTGAAGACGCGTATGTTGGGTGGAGATCCTCCGGATACCTTCCAGGTACACGCCGGGCAAGAGCTGATCGGCACCTGGGTAGTAGCAGACCGGATGGAAGACCTGACCGCGCTGTATGAAGAGCAGGGCTGGTTTGACAAATACCCCGAGGGGCTGATCGAAATGATGAGCACCGAGGATGGTGTCTGGTCAGTACCTGTGAACATTCACCGCTCGAACGTGCTGTGGTATGTTCCCGACAACCTGGCAGGATGGGGCGTGGAAGTACCGGGAAGCTGGGATGAATTCCTGACAGCCTGCTCAACACTGCAGGACCAGGGCATCGTACCCCTGGCGCTGGGACGCAACTGGACGCACAACCACCTGTGGGAAGCGGTAGCGCTTTCCGAGCTGGGAGTTGACGGCTGGAATGCACTGTGGACCGGTGAGAAAGCCTGGACCGATGCAGACGTGCTGGCCACATGGGATCTGTTCGGAGAAATCCTGGACTGCACCAACGAAGATGCGACCTCGCTGTCATGGCAGCAGGCAACCGACATGGTGATCAGTGGGGATGCGGCCTTCAACGAAATGGGCGACTGGGCGATGACCTACTTCACGGTGATCAACGGCCTGGAGCCTGGCACAGACTACAACTGGGCAGCCTCACCTGGCACGGATGGTGTCTTCATGGCATTGTCAGACTCGTTTGGTTTGCCGCAGGGTGCACCCAACCCCGAGGCAGTCATGGCCTGGTTGGCATTGATGGGTTCCGTGGAAGGGCAGGATGCCTTCAACCCATTGAAGGGGTCGATCGCTCCTCACTTTGACAGCGACCTGTCGAAGTACAATGAATACCTTCAGAGTGCTGCAGATAGCTGGGCATCGGACGAGGTAGTAGGGAGCCTTGCACATGGTGCAGTGGCGAACGAGACCTTCATGAACGGCTTTGCTAGTGCGATGGAGATCTTCCTGAGCACGCGCAGTGCTGAGAACACCACGAACGCTCTTCAGGAACTGTGCGTGGAATCCGGCATTTGCCAATAATCTAATCTAATTACAAACCCTTGTCCAATAAGGGATAAGGTGTGGGGTGCTCTCCGCTGTCACTCAACAGGGAGAGTGCCCCACCCTACTTTTATATACGTGCTTCCTGTTTTCCCGTTTTATTGGAGGTGCTTCCCATGGCAAGTCTCTCAATAAAGTCAATAAATCGCGACCGCTTGGTCGCTGTATTAATGCTATCGCCATCACTGTTCCTGCTTGCCATTTTTGTTTACGGATTTATTGGGCAGACGGCCTGGAATTCGCTGACCGATTGGGCGGGAGTTGCCCAAAATGCGGTCATTAATTTTGTCGGTTTTGACAATTACAACCGGCTTTTCACGGGTCTGTTGGAGGTCCGATTCCGGCAAAGTTTGGTGAACACATTCTTCTTCACCATGTTCTTCATGTTGGCTTGTTTAGGTGTGGGTCTGATTCTGGCGGTTCTGCTCGACCAGCAGGTGCGTGGGGAAGGTATCTTCCGCATGATGTTCCTATTTCCCATGGCATTATCCTTCATTGTGACCGGTACCGTCTGGCGCTGGTTATTTAATCCCATAGGAGGCATCAATCGTCTTCCGACTTTGATTGGGTTGGAACCCTTAAAGATCCGCTGGATGACTGACCGCACCCAAATCTGGCAGTTTAACTGGCAGGATTTACCAAAGATTTTCGCTATCGTAACTGTCCTGGTACTGGCATATATGACCTGGCGCTACTGGCGAAATCATCGTAAACGTGCCATGTACATATCTGGCATTTCGGGATTGGTCTTGCTGGCTTGGGTCCTGCTGGGCGGCACAGATGCGATCGTGATCCTGGAATATGAAGAAACGCACGGCTTCAACATAGCCCTGATCAGCCTGGTTATTGCGGCGGGCTGGCAGATGTCCGGCTACACCATGGCGATGTATTTGGCGGGCATGCGCGGCATTCCGCAAGAGCTGCGCGAGGCAGCTGTGGTGGATGGTGCCAGCGAGTTTCAAGTTTATCGCCGCATAATTCTGCCCATGCTCCAACCAATTACATTGAGCGCCATGATCGTGTTGGGCCATATATCCCTGAAAATCTTCGACCTGATTTTCGTCATGGCTGGACCGGATAATGCTACGACAGATGTACCTGGAATTCTGATGTTCACGACCGCCTTCAGGGCAAACCAATTTGCCAAAGGCGCCGCGATAGCGGTCGTGATGCTGCTGATGGTGGCGGTAGTAATCGTCCCTTACCTGGTGAGCACCCTGCGTTCGGAGGTTGAACTATGACCTCCAGTAAACGGCTCAACCGAATTCTGATTTATACAACTCTTATTCTATTTTCTGCTGCTTTTCTGGTGCCAGCTTACATGGTGGTTATCACCAGCTTCAAGAGCCCTGACCAGATAAATACAAAAACCGTATGGAACCTCCCTGATCCCTGGTACTTTCAAAGCTTTGTAGATGCCTGGGAGGCTTTTGCACCCAACCTGTGGAACAGTTTATCATTGGTGATCCCGTCCACAATAATCTCGGCCATGCTGGGCTCCCTGAATGGTTATGTGCTATCCAAGTGGAAGTTCCGGGGGGCGGATATCATCTTCCCACTGATCCTGTTCGGTATGTTCATCCCTTACCAGAGCATCCTGATTCCCTTATTCCAATTTCTCAACCGGATCGGTTTATACGGCAGTATTTCTGGATTGGTGCTGGTACATGTAATCTATGGTATCCCAATCACGACGTTGATCTTCCGCAATTACTACGCAGAAGTGCCTACCGAAATGGTCGAAGCGGCATCGATTGACGGTGCCAGCTTCTTCGGAATCTACCGCTACATACTTTTCCCTGTTTCCATGCCGGGTTTTGTAGTTGTGATCATTTGGCAGTTCACCCAGGCCTGGAATGAATTCCTCTTCGCGGTCACATTAACCAGCGGTACAGGCAACGAACCAATTACGGTAGCATTATCGAACCTGGCAGGGGGTAGGGCGGTGCAGTGGAACCTGCCCATGGCGGGCGCCATCATGGCTGCCATTCCGACCCTGATCGTTTATATTTTAATGGGGCGCTATTTTATTCGCGGTTTGCTTGCCGGAAGTGTAAAAGGTTAAGTGTTTCAAAATAGATCGACCCTGACATCTAATCCCGGCTGGTATTCATAAGCCGGGATTTTTATAATTCTCGAAGCTAGTCACTGAGCATAAGACTCTAAAAACAACAGATAAAATTAACCCTCGCTTGCGTATAGTACTCTGAATTTTCTCAGCAGTGATGACTACTCGGGCTGTTAACCATTCCTCACGGGCGGTATATGCCGTAGATTAATGGTTCGTTATAATTAATTAGTATCGGAACAATAGCAGCCCCACTAACGTTTAAATAACAGGAAATCGACCTCTGCCAGGTTGAATTTCCATCCATATTCGGATATGATTATTGCGTTAAGGGAACATCTAAGTTGGAGAAGAAGTTTATGAATAAACGAAATTTTACTGGATTTAGCTTGCTCGTATTATTGGGCCTGGTTGCAGCTGCCTGTGCGCAGTCCACGCCAACCGAACCGGTTGACCAGGACCCGCAGGGCGCTGCTGAAGAGGGGACCATGTTTGTGGGACCGTTATTGGTCGATTGCCAGGGGGAGGGACCACAAGAATGTATGCTGGTGAAGGAAAATCCTGAAGACGAATACACATTATTCTATGACCAGATTGAGGGCTTTGATTATGAAGAGGGTTTCGAATACGAGCTTGAGGTCCAGGTTGAAGAGGTCGAAAATCCACCTGCTGGTGGTTCTTCACTCAAATATACGCTGGTCAGGATACTCAACAAGCAGCCGGTGCCCATTGCAGCTGAAGGTGAGATGAAAACCATCTTCATTGGACCTGAGTTGGTCGATTGCGTGGGTGTTGCACCGCAAAAATGCATGCTGGTCAAGGAGAATCCCGAAGATGAGTACACGCTTTTCTACGACCAGATTGAAGGCTTTGAGTACGAAGAAGGCTTTGAATATGAGCTGCTTGTCCTGCAAGAGCAGGTGGAAGACGCACCGGCGGATGCATCATCGCTCCGCTGGACCCTGGTCATTATGGAGAGCAAGGAGCCCGCTGGAGATATGGAATCAGGACAATTAGAAAGCACGGAATGGGTTTTGAATTCATATCTCAATCAAGTAGGGCAGCTGGTTGATCCAATAGCAGGGACTTTCATATCCGCTAATTTCGAAGCTGGCCAGGTGAATGGTAACGCCAGCTGCAACGGATACTTCGGTGGTTATGAAGTCGATGGGAACAGCATCAGCATCGGTCCGCTGGCCTCAACCGAGATGTTCTGCGGCAGCCCATCCGGGGTGATGGAACAGGAAATGGCTTTCCTGAGTGCGATGGGTACTGCATCAGAATATAAGGTTGAAGGTGATCAGCTGCTTTTGTTTGATCCATCAGGAGATCCAATCCTGGTATTTGAGGCTGCTGAAGCGCTTGTCCTGCCAGGCAGCTTGTGGAATGTGCTCATGTACAACAACGGCCAGGAAGCCGTGGTATCTGTGATCATTGGTACCGAGATCACTGCTCATTTTGGTGAGGATGGTCAATTGACCGGCAGCGCAGGCTGCAACAATTACTCGGCAGCCTATGAAATTGATGGCGACCAGATCACGATCGGTCCGGCGATTACAACCCGCATGGCCTGCGGTGAACCGGAAGACATCATGCAACAGGAGATGGCCTACCTGGCAGCCCTGGAAATGGCAAGTTCTTACCAGTTTGAAGACCAGCAGCGCTTGATCCTGCTGGATTCTGAGGGTCGCCGGGTCGTGGATTACAAGCCAGCACGCACTTTTGAGCTGACTGAGACAATCTGGTCCTTAGAAAATTATAATAACGGGCAGGAAGCCATCGTCTCTGTCCTGGAAGGATCGGAGATCAGCGCCAATTTCGATGAAGGTGGAAATGTCTCTGGTGTAGCAGGCTGCAATAACTACTCCGGCACTTACCAGGTTGAAGGTGATAAGATTTCTATCGAATTGGGTCCGCTGACGATGATGTTCTGTGAGCAGCCAGAAGGGGTCATGGACCAGGAGACAGCCTACCTGCAAGCGCTTGAATCTGTCGCCAGCTTCCATATCCTGGGTGATGAGATGATCATGCGGAATGAAAGCGGGCAGGATGTACTGAAATACAAAGCCTCTGACCTGGTGGGGTATGTCTGGATGTGGATGGAATTCGTTGAGAACAATGACACTGTAATTCACCCGAATATGCCCGGCAATTACACCATCGAATTCATGCCTGATGGGCAGGTTGCGGTCCAGGCAGACTGTAATCAGGCCACCGGCACATATACTGTCCAGGGCAGCCAGATCGATATCGAGATCGGTCCTACGACTCTAGCCGCCTGCCCTGAGGATTCTCTTTCAGATGAATATCTCCGTTTGCTGGGCGATGCCGTGATCTATTTCCGGGAAGCTGATTTTCTATACCTGGATATCATGATGGATACGGGCACGATGAAATTCCTCCCAATGGAATAACTTAACAAAGATTTTGATTGAAAACGGGTGACCATTCTTCTGGTCACCCGTTTTTGTCCTTAAAGATCGTGATTTTCAATCGGGAAATGTGTCATATTTTCTGGTGACACATATCCATTGCGTTGGGGAGAGCAATTATCTATAATTAATTGTAAGAATTATCACAAGTGTCGATTAGTTTTCCTTATAGATGTTCAGGATCATTGGTAGAGGCGATTGGAGGCTTTATGCCGAGAGACCTTCCCAATTTAAATGATTTAGCGGTATTCCTGGTGGCCTGCGAGACGAAAAACTTCAGCCAGGCAGGCAGGCAACTGCACGTCTCGCAGCCAGCCATCAGCCAAACCATCAATAACCTGGAGAAGCACTTTGGAACGAAATTATTTCTCCGCCGGGGACGCTCGATCTACCTGACTGAGATTGGGCAAGCCTTGCGACCCATGGTCCTGGAGCTGGTCTCAGCCGCCCGGCGAGTGGAAGAGACGGCTTTCTCTCTTCAGGGCGAGGTGGTGGGTGAATTTCAAATTGGCTGTTCAACTGCTTCAGGGAAATACCTGTTGCCTAACCTGATCGCCAGGTTCAGACGTAAATACCCCTTGGTGAGGATCAATGTGATCGTGACCAGCCGCAATTCGGTTATTAACAAGTTAATCTCTGGCGAGATAGCGATGGGTATCTCCAGCCGGCGCATCGATCACCGCGAGTTGGAGTACAAAGACTTTTTCACGGATGAGGTGATCCTGATCGCACCGGCGGACCATGCCTGGGCTGATTACCGCCGTATCTACCCGGACGATTTGCTGGATGAGCCGATGATATTGCGCGAGGAAAGCTCAGGAACCCTGGAGGTACTCAAAAAAGGGCTCTTGGAACATGATATCTCTTTCGATATGCTCAAAGTTGCCATGGGATTGGGCAATGCCGAAGCTATAGAGATCGCGGTTGAAGAGGGGATAGGTGTGGCTTTCATATCTCGTTTAGCTGCCTCGCGAGGGCTGGAATTAGGACGCATAGTCGAGGTTGAGGTGGAAGGGATGAGTCTCTTCCGCAAAATATACCTGGCACGCAACCAGCGTTTCCCTGCCACGCGCGCCCAAGGTGAATTTTGGGAATTCGTATTAGAGCCCGAAGCAGACTTGGTGAGTCAGATCAACAAATTTGCAGAGGTACAATAAAAAGCTGAATAATTTATGCACTCGTCGTATCTTGCCCTGATTTACTTCTTATATGGCCTGGCCTTTTTTTGCATGGGCTTTGCGATCATGCTGGAATTGGGACATGCGACCGATGAACGATTACGCCATGCATTTCGCCCATTAGCCGCTTTTGGTTTCCTGCACGGCATTCACGAATGGGTGGAGATGTGGGAACTGTTGGGCATACTACCTGGCCAGTACAGTTATCCAATGCTCTGGGCAGGGATCGACCTGGTCATTTTAACTTTCTCATTTCTCTCGCTGGCTGCATTTGGGGTATTCCTGATCGCCAGGAGCGAACGCGCACAGAGATTCAGCCTGCTGGTTCCACTGGCGATGATCGCCATCTGGGGCTTAGGGATGCTGATCGTCAGCGGCAGGTATCCGCTGGGACCGGATTTGCACCATGTGGCCCATGCCTGGACAAGATATTCGCTGGCCGTACCTGCCGCTTTGCTTGCCAGTGCAGGCTTGATCGTCCAGCAGCGTGAATTCCGCAGGGCGGGCATGGCAAAGTTTGGTCGCGACAGCCTGTGGGCAGCGATCGCTTTCCTGTGGTACGGCCTGGCCGGGCAGACATTTCCAGTAGAGAGTCCGATGCCACCGTCAAACTTTATCAATGAGGATTTGTTTTACCAGCTGTTCGGTTTTCCGGTGCAAATTGTGCGTGCCAGTGCGGCAATTCTGGCAGCAATCTTTATTATACGGGTGCTGAGATCCTTTGAGGTTGAAACGCGGCGGCGGATAACTGAACTGCAAAGCGCCCAATTGGAAGAAGCCCAAAGGAGAGAAGTACTGCGTGGTGAGATGCTGCGCAGGATCGTGGCAGCGCAGGAATCCGAACGCCAGAGGATCGCCCGTGAGCTGCACGACGAAACAGGGCAGGCACTTACTGCGATCGGGCTAGGATTGAGAGGCATTGCCTCTTCCAGGCGGAACGATGGAGATAGAACTGGCGAGAACCTGCGCCAGCTCGAGCAGCTCGTCAAGCATTCATTAATGGAGCTGCAGCGATTAATCGCAGACCTGCGTCCATCACATCTGGATGACCTGGGATTGGGAGCAACCATCCGGTGGTACGGTGGCGAGATAGAAAAACGACTGCCTCTCGAGGTGAATGTAACAGTGCACGAGGAAAAAACCTCTTTATCAACCGAAGTTAAAACCACTTTATTTCGCATTACCCAGGAAGCGTTAACCAATGTTATCAAGCACAGCGCGGCAAATATTGCCAGGGTGAGCCTGGATTACCAGGAACATGGGGTGAGATTGGAAGTATCCGACGATGGTGTCGGTTTCGATCGTACTGCCATGCAAGCCATGTCCAGGCCTTCCTGGGGTTTGATCGGTATGCAGGAGAGGGCCAGTTTGCTGGGGGGAACATTTGATCTTAATTCATATCCGGGTTCCGGGACGCGGGTAAGTGTTTATATCCCATACAAAAATCCAACTGAGGAAATTGATTATGAAAATAAGCCTGTTGCTAGTTGATGACCATGCAGTCGTGCGCACTGGGCTGCGCATGATGTTGGAAGGCGAGGATGATATCGAGATCGTCGGCGAAGCGGAGAACGCCAGCGAAGCGCTGAACCAGATTTCTTTGCTTGAACCACAGGTGGTATTGATGGATATCGGGCTTCCGGATATGTCAGGGATTGATGCCACTCGTAAAATCAAGCAGCTTGCACCTGAAATTGCCATAGTGGCCCTGACTATCCACGAGGACGAGGAGTATTTCTTCAAGATGCTTGACGCGGGAGCCTCTGGATATGTTCCAAAAAGGGCTGCTCCGGAGGAATTAATAAAAGCCATCCGGGTCACCGCCCAGGGAGAAGTCTACTTGTACCCCTCCTTAGCCAAGCTGCTGGTCAGTGATTACTTAACCCAATCGCACCAACCTAAAAAGCAAGCTACTTTAGATGGTTTGACCCCCCGCGAGTACGAGGTGCTGACTTTATTGGCAGATGGTGCCAGCAACGTTGAAATCGCTGAGCAGCTAAGCATCAGTCCAAAAACTGTTTCCCGGCACCGTGAGAATACCATGGGTAAACTCAACTTGCATTCACGTACTGAGTTGGTGAAATATGCCATCCGCAAAGGTATCATTGAAGCTTAGAATTTTCCCTAAAAGTGTGTGAAGGATTGATATTTGTCTAGCGAAAACCCATCCAAAATGCATTCTGGGTGAATGAGGACATTCTAATAGGAATTTCGCTCAATATATAAGTCAGCATTCTGGGGGGAACTACCCACCCTTATGGGTGAAATATTTCACAAATATATATCATAATTCGTACTATAATCTCCCTATTTTAATAGGGGTATTTTCGGTTAAGTACCTCATATTGTGGGCAATTCACGGTAGATAAAAAATATGGTGTCCTCCCGATTTACATTTAAGTTCTGATTTTCTATACTGAGGCTGACATAAGGCAAGAAAGGCTCCAGTTCAAGAAAGACATTTCTTGGACAGATAATGAGAAAAGAAGGTAAATCAAATTTGGAGGATGCAATGGATGTAACTTTAGCTCTTATCACCATCGTAATGGTCAGGCTCGGCCTACCTTTCATAATGTTAATTACCTTGGGGACGATGATAAATCGACGTCAAGTCCAATCAATAGGATAAAGGAGGTCAACCATGGAGTGGTCGTCAACAACCTCTGCCATGATCCTGGGCATCCTTTTGCGCGTAGCTATCCCACTCATCGTCACATTCCTGATTGTATATTTCCTAAAACGGTTGGACGAACGCTGGAAAACGCAATCTGACATTGAGGGCAGCCCGCTGGTTAAAGCTGGCAATGAGGGCTGCTGGGAGTTCAACAACTGCCCCGAAGAAGAGCGCGCAGTTTGCAAAGCTTTCCAGAATCCTGACACTCCTTGCTGGCAGGTGTTCAGGGAAGCAAATGGCAGATTACAAGAACAATGCATTGGTTGTGATGTGTTCCGGCATGCTCCGGTACCGATCACAACCTGAAATAAATATAAATCGAGGAGAACAATTAATGAAAACAATCATCTCTCGCATCATCTACGGAATCCTGTTCGCAATACCGTTGATGCTATTAACCTATGCCTTTGCGCAGGCGAGTCCTCAATTGGAGGCCGAGCTGCAGGGAGAATCACCAGTTGAGCAGGATTGCCAGGGCTGTCACCCGGCATTCTATGAGACATGGGAGGATGGCCTGCACGGACAGGCATTCGATGATCCCGCTTTCCAGAACGCGTGGCGGGAGGCTGGATCGGTTGTCGAGTGCCTGGTCTGTCATGTGACTGGTTATGATTCGACTGACCGGACATGGGAATCTGACGGCGTCACCTGCCAACGCTGCCACAATCCAATCCCTGAGAACCATCCTGCAGAACCAATGCCGGTCTCCCGCAGCTCTGAACTGTGTGCAGAGTGCCATACTGAAACAAGTTTCCAATGGGGGGCGAGCGTACATGCTCAAAATGATTTGGGCTGCGAGACCTGTCACGATCCGCATGGCAGCCAGCTGCTGGCAGAAGACGATGCAGCTTTATGCGCTTCCTGCCACCAGGCTCGTTCATCGAACTTCTCGCATACGGCCCACAGCCAGGAAGGATTAGCCTGTGCTGATTGCCACATGACTGACCTGCATGAACAGGGCGTCCAGATCCATGGAGAAAAGGACCACAGCTTCTTCGTCAGCCTGGATTCCTGCAATGAGTGTCATGTTTACCAGATGCATGAACCAGTTGACGGCCAGGTCGAGCCAGGTGAAAAAGAGCTGGATGCCATGGTTTCTGCCGAGATTTCCTCGGTAATGGCGACTCCGCAGCCCGTGAGCCCAATAGGGTTTGCCTTGTTGGCTGGGCTGGTCGGTTTGGCTGGTGGAGTGGTCTTAGCGCCCTGGATTGAACGTTTCCAGAACCGCTTGGACCTGCGGGATAAGGAGGAATAAACATGGCAGAAAATAATGGTATTCAAAGACGCGATTTCCTGAAATTCCTTGCAGTCGGTTCGGTAGCCGCGGGTGGTCTGCGCCTGGCACAATGGACATCCGCTTCAGAGACCAGCGGCTCGAGTCCCTACAAATGGGCGATGGTCATCGATCAAGATAAATGCACCGGCTGCGGTCAATGCACGTTGGCCTGCCGCGCTCACAATGATGTCTCGCCAGACATTTCTTGGAACCGGGTTTTAGAAGCTGGTCAAGTCGGGGATAAACAAGTTTACTTGCCGCGCCCCTGCATGCACTGCGAAGAGGCTCCCTGCGTAAATGCCTGTATGGTTGGAGCCAGTGTGCGCAGAGCGGATGGGATCGTCATGATGGATTATGACAAGTGCATCGGCTGCCGGTATTGTGAGGTCGCTTGCCCATATGGCGCCCGAGCATTTAATTGGGAGTCATTCGATGGCCCCAATCCAGCCGTACCTGAATGGGGGTCTCCTGAAGTTGAACGCAGGCCGCGCGGCGTGGTTGAGAAGTGTTCTTTCTGCTACCAGCGCATCGATCGCGGCTTGACCCACGGGTTGAAACCGGGTGTGGATGAAGAGGCCACCCCTGCCTGTGTGGTTACTTGCCCGATGGGAGCGCGCACATTTGGAGATTTGAATGATCCTGAATCCGAAGTCAGCCAGCTGATCAAGGGCGCCCCGTACTTCAGGCTGCGCGAGGATCTCGGTACCAGTCCCCGGGTTTACTACCTGCCACCGAGGGAGGCGATGACCGAATGATCAACATTAAAAGATTTACTATCAAACCGCTGCATCTCTGGATAAGTTTACTGCTTATTGTTTTGGGAGCTGGCGCAGTTGCTTACGGTATCGTCATGGTGAAGGGATTAAGCGTCACTAATTTGAGTGATGTTGTGCCCTGGGGCTTATGGATCACGATCGACTTATCTGCCATCGCATTGAGTGCGGGTGCATTTACCCTATGTGCGGTTGTTTATCTGCTGGGGTTGAAGCAGTATGAACCAGTCGCCCGAACAGCAACCTTTATCGGGCTGATCGGCTACAGCATGGCATTGCTGACCCTGCTGCTGGATATCGGGCGTCCCGATCGTTTCTGGCATGCGTTAGTTTATTGGAATACTCATTCTCTCTTGTGGGAAGTCAGTATGTGCCTGACACTGTATTTGTGTGTCCTGGCGCTCGAAACCGCACCCCTTATCGGCCGCACAGATTGGATGCAAACCCGCTTCCCCTGGATAGCCAACAAAATGACCGGCATCCATCGGTTTGCCCCATTTTTAGCGCTGTTAGGCCTGGGTTTATCCATGCTGCACCAGTCATCCTTGGGGGCGACATATGGCGTACTGCAGGCGCGACCTATCTGGTATAAACCCGGATTGGCGGTCATGTTCATGTTCTCCGCCATCGTCGGTGGACCTGCCTTGACGGTGCTGGTCACCAAGATTTCCGGGCGTTTGACGTCATTCGCCAAAGTGGATGATTCCCTTCTGGAGAAGATCACATTATTTATCGGGTGGGGTCTGGTTGGTTACATCTATTTCCGTTTCTGGGATGTCTTTTCGGTGAGCTACACCTATGAACCGGGGCGCTCAGAATCACTACGCATGCTGACCTCTGGGCCTCTAGCGTTCAATTTCCTGGTAGGTGAGATGCTGTTGGGCGCTTTGGTACCAGCTGTGCTTTTGTTAGTTCCACGCTTCAGGAAAAGCTGGACTGCTCAGATCGTAGCCCTGGCATTAATCGTCGCTGGCGTGGTGGCATTCCGTTGGGATGTCAACATGTCTGGACTCCTGATCATACTCACTTATTTACCGCAGGAGATCACAGCTGTCTATACCACTTACTTCCCATCCGTGATTGAGATAATCAGCGGACTGGGTGTTGTCGCCTACGGCGCATTGGCTATCACCATCGGAGTCCGGTATTTGAATCTGATCGATCATCCAATCAAAAGGGTGGAGAGAGTCGAGAAACCTGTCCCGGTAGTGGGCACAGATTAATCAAAAAAACGGCTGGTGTTGTTCACCAGCCGTTTTGTATTTAAACCAATGTTTGACGCTACTGGGTTATTTAGTTTTGTGGAGCACCATCCGCGATCCATTCAATTACCTGGGCTAATTCTTCGTCTGAGAATTGTCCCGGGTGACTTCCCGCGCTTTGAATGATGACCACGGTGCTGTCCTCTGGATTACCTGGAATGACAGCCGGGCCAGAATTCCCTCCTAAAAGAGCTGATCCGTATTCGCCCAGGTCCAGGCCGCCAAGCTTGCTGCTGCTGTTGTGGCAGGCGACACATTTCGCTTCCATCATCGCACCGATACCTCCATCCCAGGTGAGTGAGGTGACTGGGGGAGGAGTAGGCGAGGGAGGTGGTGTGGGTAGGGGCGTTGGAGTGAAGGGTACAAATACTTCAGGCCTCTCTGCAGGAGGTATCGTTGCCAGGGCAGTTTCTTCATAAGCGATGAATAAATAGACCCCCGCCAGCATAACTGCAGCTACCAGGGTAAATATTGGCAAATAGACTCTGCGCCTTTTAGCCATACCCTCTGGGGTAACAGGAGGTCTGGCAACGCCAGCTTTGATATCCGCCAGCTCGAGCGGGTGGTCATGCAGCATTTCTTCTTCTGATATTTTTCCGGTGTACATTGCCCTGTTGAAATGGCGCACAAACACCTGGTACATGTGCCAGATCAAGATCGAGAGCACAGCCAGAACGGCTTCCAACCCATGGGCGACCTTGGCCGCTGGGATGAATTGACCCGGAAGTATGCTGGCTGTCGCAACCGGGTTCCACATCATGAAGCCAGTCAATGCCATGATGATCGTGCCCCAAACTACGGCCCAATATTCGACTTTCTCTTCAAATGTGTAGCGACCTTGCTGGGGGGCTTCTTTACGTACGCCAATATAGTATAGGACTGAGTGGTAGACATTCACAATGTCATTGATTACGGGCAGCATGGTCAAACGCGCTCGATTAACATAAATGCGGTAACCTATCGCCCCAATGTGATAAATCACGATTAACATGGTGACAATAGCAGCTGCATGGTGTATCCAACGCAGGTTTTCGATGCCGCCCACTGCTGCAACAACCCATTGGGAAATTTGTAATTCTGAGTACCGCTGCACCAGGCCGGTGATACCCAGGACAATGAACGCGGTGATGAATATCCAATGTTCGACACGCTCAGAGATTGTGAACCTCTGATAGAACTTTTTTGCTTCCACCACTTCTTGGGTTTCTTTCACAGATTCCGTGTTCTCACTCATCTTTGTTCTCCCTCCGGCGGTTAATCAGGCGTCGGGTAGCGTCGCCAAAGACGAATAAAACCATAAATCCAAGTACTGCCGGAATGAATATTCTATAAAATAGATCGACCAGGTAAACCGCCGGGAAGCGCTCCAAATCTGGTTCGTAATGTCCCAGCCAGGCATCCGCAAAATTTGACGTAGCGCCAGGGTGGCAGCGCTGGCAGGTGGCCAGCAGATTCTCCCTGATGACCATGCTTTCATGCTCATCCACTTTCCCCATATTATGTACGCCATGACAATCGATGCAAACAGGCTTGTTGGTCTCCTGGCCTTCGACTTGCTGTTGGAAGATAACCGTCGTGCCGTGGAAATCCGAGACATAGCTGTTGAAGACGTTTGTGCTGATCCCGTATTTATTCATCAGTTCTTCATCGGCGTGGCATTCGGCGCACAGCTGCGGCGAGAAGAGATGAAATTCTGAATTCGAAGGACCGGAGACATTGTGCACACCATGGCAATCTATGCAGGTCGGTACATCCGGGTTGCCTTCATCGATCATGGCTGAACCGTGCACGCTCTCTGCATATTCAGCAAATATCGTCGAATGGCAGCGCTCGCAGGTTCTTGCAGATTTGCTGATCGGTTCGTTTGGATCGCCCACATCATGGAAGCCGTGGCAATCGACACACAGGGCAGCTTCCTGGTTGCCATTTTCTAAAGCCTGGCTGTGGACGCTGTCCATGGTGGCATCGTAATTAGCCTGGTGGCAGCGGGTGCAGTTCTGGTAGTAGAGCAGGGAGACCTCACGCCTCGTCTGTGCTTCCAGGGGGCGGTGTGGGAATTCGGTAATATCCGTATGGCATTGCACGCAACCATATCCTTGCTTCCCATGGATGGAGTTGTTGAATACTTCAGGGTCCACGGTCAGGTTGAGAATTTCTCCGGAGGGCAATCTGGTCTGCATACCCGGGGTGGCATGGCAGGAGAGACAGGTCTCATTTGAAATAGATTGTGCGTTGGGTGCAGACTGTGAAGTATTTGGTTCAGATGCTGAAGCTAAATTCCAAGTCAGCACAAGCAAAAGAATGAGAATTATTGCGGACAATCCAACTAATCCGCTGCGGGGGATGAATTTCAAGACCTCACCTCCATCCAAGTTCAAGCTCAATTTTCCAAGTCGATTCATAATTTAGATCTGATCATCGCGTAAATGACCCCATTTTATTACCTTTATAGGTATGGGATCATATCATTTAATGGGTATATTGTCCCATAAATTTTACCCCAATTCAGAGTTTGTGATATCTGTAACACATCATTTTCTGTAACTATGCTGGGGTGACAAAGATCATTATTTTACTCCATTCCCAAGGAATTTTCACAAAAAAATGGTGAAAAAATAACTGAATGAACAACACTGAGTTCAAATTCTATTTTGATTGTCCCAAATAATAGTACAATAGTTGCATCTAGGGACGAGACTGATCGGAGGCGTGCATGCGTGCTGAGCAGGTTGAGAAGACAATGGACGTAGGACACCGGTTGCGAGAGCTGCGCACGGAAAGGGGCTTATCAATGCGCGCCTTAGCTCGCTTAAGCGGCTTGTCTACCAATGCCTTGAGCATGATTGAACGCGGAAAAACTTCTCCTTCTGTCAGCACACTCTACAAACTATCCGAGGCTCTGGAGGTTCCCATCACTGCTTTCTTCCGCACCGAACCTCCCAGGCAGGCGATTGTGTTCCGGAAGTCTTATAGCCGCTCGCGGGTGGAATTTCAGCGTGGCTTGTGGGAAGGACTGGGTGGGGAATCGTTCGTGGGTCGCGTGGAGCCTTTTATGCTAACTCTCGAGGGCGGCGCGACCAGCGGACCCCATGGATTGGTCCATTCGGGGCACGAATTCGTGATCTGCCTTCAGGGATTACTCGAATATGAGGTTGAGCAGCAGAGGTTCTCCCTGCAGCCAGGAGACAGCCTCTTGTTTGCCTCCAAACTGCACCACCGCTGGCGCAACCCGGGCAAGACGGTCGCCAATGTTTTGTTCGTACTTTCGGGATTTGCACTTGATGAGCGGCCGAGTGAATACCATCTGAGTTATGGCAAGCAGGAAAAGGATCAGAATCCAGAGGGGTAATCCTGCAGATTACGATATAACTCAGGGGTTTGTCTAATTAAGCTTTGCTTGATCCTGGGGGAAACGCACAGGGCTCCAATCCATGCATCGTGAGAAGAAGGTTGGCATTCCAGCCATCCAAATATGGAGCGTGGTTATCTGGATTCCCGTCCATCTTATTCAAGAACACTGGGCTGCCTAATTCCGGGGTGGGGCGGCACAAGAGGAAATGTCCTGGACTCCAAGTTTAAATTCAATTTCCCCACCTTTGAAAGGTATTCTCAGGTTGTTCAAATCATAGGGAACATCTTTAACCTCGATTTGATCCACTAACTGACCGTCAACCACCGAATAGATATTGATATAACGTTCTGCATCTGAGTCGAAGGAAGGGGGGCTTTCTTCCAAAACCATTATTTGGCTGCCGTCAGAGCTCCATGCGATCCTATTAAAACTGGCCTCAATTGGAAGACTCTGGATAGTACCGATATCCGTATCGAGTAAGAAAAATTGGTTGGTTCCGCCGGTTTCACTGAAACCTGACATTGCTAACCACCTCTCATCTGGGGAAAAACCAATCCAGTGCAGCGCCATATCAGGCAGTTGGTGACTGGATAACTGCAGCTCATCCAAATCAAACCAGAAGATATCCCCGATCTCTTCAGCCTGAAAAAATGCCCAATTCGCATAGGCAATCCGCTTCCCACTGGGAGACCGGGTACAAATCATCTTCAGTGGATTGATGAGATCAATTTCACCTAAATATAAATCATCTGCGAATATGCCATAAGTGGTAAATCCATCCTCACTTTCATCAGGTGAACTTGATGAATAAAAAGATAATTTAGAAAGTGATGGATCAATATTCGAAGGAGCGATTCCAGCTGAACTTCGAGCGAACGGCATTGACGCTGGTTCGCTGTTGAACTCATCTGTGTCTATATTACTTCCTGGCAGGAATATGGGTTTTGACCGCATCGCCAAATCCGGCCCTTTCCATAAATTGGGCATAGGTTGGTTAAATTTCAAGTCTATCAGGCTGGATTCTATGATTGTATTCCTGTTCGATCCCGGTTCATAAAATTGTTCACGGAGAGCTATGCCTGTTTCTGGCTCCAGGTATACTTGACCGATTGTGATTCCTGAATCCGTTATTAGGTCGAAAATCAATGCCTGGTGGACTGCCCAAGGTATCTCTCCAACCGGAGAATAACGAATAAATTCCCAGCCTTGAGAAAACGTTGAACCCGCCATGTAATTCAATGCAAAAGGGAGTTCTAATACCGTCTCAAAATTGAGTATGAACCACGGAACGATGCTGCCAATTTGGGCATATATCTCGCTGCTCATGATCCGATCACCGTCATCCATACTGGCTGGGAGGTCAAATCGCTCGACAAAATTTGGAAATCCATCCAATGGTCCGCTGACCAGCATGCCTCCATGCTTTGGATCGATCCAGTATTGGTGACGTTCTTGCTCAGGTGGTCCTTTATAACTCTCCGGTCCATGAAAGGTGACGATCACCTCTGCCCACATCGTGTCCCAGTATTGGGTTGATGAAAGGATGCGTTCCCGGATTTCATCACTGGTGGAACTGAGCGTAAGTGGTTTGGTTGGTTCGCTCGTTTCAACAAGGATATCTTGAGCGATTTCCTGCTGGTCTCTGATTGCTATCTCGGTATCCTGTTCCTCACCAGCCTCAATCTGAGCAGGGGGATTTTCTGAAATCGGTTGTGGTGACCAATAATTCCTGGAACCAAGCATTATTACTACGACCAATGCGATCACCCCCAGCAAACCAAGGACCTGCACAGTTATTTGCTTGGATGCTGATTTTTTCCGTGCATCGACCTCAGTTTTGATAGCTTGCACGGCCAGCTCGAGATCTTGCGGCGAAAATTGATCGCGTTTGTTCAATTTGTTAATAGATCGAATTAATTTCGGGTTGAGCAGCGGTTGTTCTTGAAGAAAAGATTCCCGTTGGTCGCGCAGTCTTGAGGCTACCTCATCCAGCCATTCATCAACTGGCATTGTCCCCCGATACTTGTGAGATTCGATCACAGCCTGGACGAAGGTATCTTGAGCTGTACGCCTGGCTTCTTCTGGATAGGTAAGCTGGGAGAGCGCTTGTTGGTAGATTTGCTGGTAATATCTTTGAACCAGGGCTTCAATCAAGGTATCATCAGCAACCTGGTCGCTCTGCAGCATCCATTCCAGGGCGGGAGAGAGATCTTCACGTTTGGGTAACATCTTGCTAACACTATAAGATATTTTATTTGAAGCTGTCAAGTTGCCTGCCCCGGGAGATCACTCTCATGCTATAATGCCGGAAATTATTTTAGAAAAGGTAAAATGATGGTGCTGGAATTTGAAGTTATTGCCATTTCAGTTATCCCCGCAGCTGCACAAGCATGTCGGGACAATAATAATCCTGATTTAATGGATTAGCCGTATCGCGTCGCATCTTCATCGCCCGACGCAGAGTCTGCGGAGGGCGTTTTATTTTGGAAAAAGTATGCACTTCTTATCATTTTGTTTGACCAAGGAGGTCTGGAATGGGTGAAGCATATCGCTGCGGAGAGTTAAGACTCTCCGATGAAGGCAAAACAGTAAAGTTGTCAGGCTGGGTAAACCGGCGCAGAGATCATGGTGGCGTAACATTTGTTGACCTGCGTGACCGCTCGGGTTACGTGCAGGTTGTCTTCAACCCGGATATCTCCCCTCAAACTCATGAAGCAGCCATGCCTTTGAGATCTGAATGGGTTCTCGAGGTGGGTGGTGTTGTGCGGCAGAGGCCTGAAGGTATGCAAAACCCCAACCTTGCCACGGGAGATGTCGAAGTTGAAGTCCGAGAACTGACCGTGCTCAACCCGGCGAAAACACCCCCGTTTCCGATCAACAAGGAAGAAGAGGTTGACGAGCAAACCAGGCTGCGCTACCGCTATATGGATTTGCGCCACGAACGAATGACCAACAACCTGATCCTGCGCCATCGCTTGGTGAAATTTATCCGTGATTACCTGGATGCGCAGGGATTCCTGGAAATAGAAACTCCAATTCTCTTCAAAACTACGCCAGAAGGCGCCCGGGACTACCTGGTTCCTTCCCGGATACATCCGGGAGAGTTTTATGCGCTCCCGCAATCTCCCCAGCAGTTGAAACAGCTGCTGATGGTCGCCGGCATGGAACGCTACTTCCAGATCGCGCGCTGTTTCCGCGATGAGGACCAGCGCGGTGATCGCCAACCAGAATTCACCCAGCTGGACCTGGAGATGTCGTTCATCGGCCAGGAAGACATCATGGCTTTGACCGAAGAGCTGTTTACACGCCTGGTAGAGGAAGTCGTACCTGATAAAAGATTATTAGCCAAACCCTGGCCGCGCTTGACCTACCAGGAAGCCATGCAGCGTTTTGGAAAAGATAACCCGGATTTGCGTTTTGGTATGGAGCTGCAGGATATCAGCGAAATTGCTGGTGAAAGCGGATTCAAGGTCTTCGAGGGCGCAGTGTCCAGTGGTGGGAAGGTTTGCGGCATCAACGCCAGTGGATTAGGCGATTACAGCCGTAAAGAGATCGACAAATTGGTCGAGTATGTCTCCCAATTTGGCGCCCGAGGGCTTGCATACCTGGCGCTAACTACTGCAGGTGAGCAGCGCTCCTCGTTCGCAAAATTCTTGTCGGATGAAGACCTTCAGGCAATATTGACGCGCTTCGAGGCCCAGCCTGGGGATTTGCTGCTCTTTGTCGCTGATAAGCCAGGCATCGTCTTCGAAGCCTTGGGTCGCCTGAGGGTTATGCTGGCCGACCGCCTCAATTTGAGAGACCCTGACCTGCTGGCCTTCTGCTGGATCATCGATTTCCCCTTTGTGGTCTGGAATGAAGGTGAGCAGCGCTGGGATCCGAGTCACCACCTCTTTACCTCTCCCATGCCTGAAGATATCCATCTCCTGGATACCGATCCAGGACAGGCGCGCGGACAGCAGTACGACATGGTGGTAAATGATTACGAAGTTGGTGGAGGTTCGATCAGGATCCACGATCGCCAGCTGCAGGAAAAAGTCTTTAAACTGATTGGACTTGATCCTGAAGTTGCCGCTGAGCGCTTTGGTCATATGTTGGAGGCATTCGAGTATGGCACACCACCTCATGGTGGTATTGCGCCGGGAATTGATCGCTTATGTATGGTTCTGGCTGGTGAACCTAACATCCGCGAGGTGATTGCATTTCCCAAGAACCAGGCCGCACGGGATGTGATGGCTAACGCGCCCTCGCAAGTCGAGGATCAACAGCTGCGTGAGCTCCATTTAAGGGTCGTTGATTAGACTTATCAGTTTTGTCTACTCAAGTAATTAGTTATGTGGTATAAGATCTTTGACCCTGCTGTGTACGTGCTGCCGCATTCCGGTTCTGAGCCAACACACACTTTAAGGGTCTCAGACTTACGTAAGTGACGCGATAGGCCTGAGCCAAGGCGGAGCTTCCGAGGCGAGACCCACCCTGCGAAGGCAGGTTCAGAACTTAGCTGCACACGACACGGTGGGGTGTTTTATTTCAATAAAGTGGTAGTTTAAACTCTCCTGGGTTTTTATTCCGGGAGAGTTTACTGTTCAATCAGCGGTCTCCAACCGCAATCAAATCCCCCAGTAATTTGTTTCCAACTCTAATAGTAACTTTACGGTAACCCGAGATCTGCCTGGCTGTCTCCCATACCTGGTCATGAATCCTTTTTGCTTCGCACTCATCGGGAGGTTTGGGAATCGATCCTGCCAGGTAGATAAATACCTTGCCTGTTTCTTCGATCACGTCCACTTCTTTGACGTACAGATGGGCATTATGTACAGGATTGTAGAATTCACCTACATACTCGGTTTTGAGTTTAAATAGAGCGTTGAGTGCTTTACTGAGATCTCCCTCAATACTATCAGTACGCTGTTTGCCTGTGTACATATAAACTAACCCATCGCCACAGCCGAAAGGACCTCCTGTGTTCAAATTAACCAGGAAGACTCTCATCCCTTTTATTTTTGGTGTGGGGCTGGGGATAGGGGTGGGTGTTGGTTCGGGTGTGAAAACTGGCAAGAGGTCAAGATCACCCTGAAGGGTAATAATCGCAGCTGAAATCCAACAAGCAGCATTGAATATCGGCTCTTCTACCATCCACCAAAGATTATCTTCCGTATGTCCCAGTATTACCGGCTTTGCTCCTGGCGAGAGATATGCCCGGATATCATAAATAGTCCCAGGCCCAGTGCGGCAGGTCACATTTTGATCGATCGTGATCGCCGGAGGTTGGCTGGTGGGAGTGCTGGTAGGTGTGCTGGTTGGGGTCTGTGTAAGCGTCGAAGTTGGCGGCGGTTCGGTATTTGTTGGAGTTGGCGGCGGCGAGGTTTTTGTTGGTATTTCAGTCGGTACCAACGTTGCACTGGGTTCGACTGCGTCGAGTGTTGGTGCAGGTTCTGGGCTGCAACCACTCACAACAACCATTAGCAATACAATAATTGAGGCAAAGTAGATCAATTTATTATCGATCGATTTCATTTTTTATCTCCATGGCAACAGACTCGCAAAATTATAATCGACATTCACCACTCGAATAATATTGAGGAGTCAATATTCTGCCACTCCCGGTTGGGTTGGCAAGCTGGCGGGTTTAATTGTAGAATCAATCTTGGTTTTATTATTCACTATTATTGAGGAAAATCTTACAGCGGTAATACTTTGAACAGCGAGGCACACAATGGAATACCTGCTCACCCATGACGTCAGTTCGACTGGATGCAAGGCCGCCCTGGTAACCACTGGAGGCCAGCTCCTGGAAACAGCTTATGAAGGTCATCCGACTCACTGTCCCAAACCATTATGGTCAGAACAGGATCCAGAGGATTGGTGGCAGGCGATTTCCGTGACCACAAAAAGAGTATTGGAAACCAGCGGGGTGGATATTGACCGAATCTGCGGCATGGCATTCTCAACCACCATGACCAATATCATTGTTCTGGATAAGAAGAAAAACCTGCTGAGACCCTGTATATATTGGATGGATGGGCGGGCAGGTGAAGAAGCTCGCTTCGTCATGCGCCGTCTGGGTGGTGAGAGGGTTTTCACCCAGATTATTGGTGCGACTGCCTCTGGAAAAGATCTGATCCCTAAGTACATGTGGTTGAAACGTAATGAACCTGAGGTTTACGAGCAGGGAGAATACTTCCTGGATGTGAGCGGCTATCTGCTCTACCGAACCACTGGTGAGATGGCCTACGAATGGAGTGTGGCCAGCGGATTGGGTCTCTTTAATTTTAAAACCAAAAAAATCGACACACTGCTGATGCGCTTCTTTGGATTGGATGCCGATAAGTTTCCTCCTTTGGTTAAATCAATCGATAAAGTAGGAGAATTGACCGAGATTGCAGCAGAGGACCTGGGACTGCTGCCAGGCATACCCGTCTTTGGTGGCGCCGGTGATCCGATGACCGCCGCTGTAGGTTCTGGTACAGTGAACGAGGGGGATGCCTGCCTCAACCTGGGCACATCGGCATTTATCGGCGTACTGACCCGCAAGCAATTGACCGGCAGACGAGGTTTAGCCACGATCCAGTCTGCAGATCCGGATATGCTGATGATGTACGGTGAGTCATCTACTGCCGGCGCCAGTCTCGAGTGGGCTGTGCGGGAGCTGTATGGTGCTGATCCGGGAGCGGATGCAATGGCAGCGATGGATCGTGATGTCGCAGAATCTGAGCCTGGAGCAGGGGGATTAATCTTCACCCCGTGGATGTTCGGTGAACGCTGTCCGATCCCCGATGAAAGCATACGTGGAGCCTTTATCAATCTCAGCCTTAACCACACCCGGCAGCAGATGGCGCGTGCGATCTACGAAGGCATTGCCTACAACTTGCGCTGGATCCTGGATTCGATCGATGAATTGTACGGCATAAAGTGTGAAACCCTGCGGGTCTTAGGAGGAGGAGCTCAAGGGCTGCCCTGGCTTAAAATCATCGCTGACGTGACCGGATCTAAATTGGAAGTGCTCCCCGATCCACGGGAGAGACTGGCAGTTGGGGCAGCGCTGGTTGCTGGAATAGGACTTGGAATCTACCCATCCTTTGAGGCCTTAAAGCCCCTGGTGCCTGTCGAGTTTGTGATAGAACCCGACTTCAGCCACCAGGATACTTATGCGGAGTTATACGCGGCTTACCGGCGCGTATATCCCGCACTGCGTGATTTGTATCATGATCTAAACCGCTAAATTCAATCCATAAACTTAAAGAGGTGTAAATGGACGCAGAAGTACTTGCAGCGATAACTGCAGAGTTTCAATCATCCCTGAAACCTTACCAGGAAGGCTATCCGAAATTCAATCAACTGCCTGGTGCAGGTATGGACCGGGAAGAAATCCTGGATATGATGGAGAACTACAAACAGCTGGAAGCGGAGCAGTGGGAAAATGGCTACGTTTCCGGGTGCTGTGTACAATGGAAATGAGGTCCACATTGACTTCATGAATCGCGTTTACGCGATTAACTCCCAGAGCAATCCCCTGCATCCCGAAATTTGGCCCAGCACTACGAAATTCGAGGCTGAAGTAGTTGCTATGACTGCCAGCATGTTGAGCGCCGACCAGTCACCTCAGGAGATTGTGGGAACAGTCACCTCAGGGGGAACGGAAAGCATTCTGCTGGCAATGAAGACCTACCGGGATTGGGCCAGGGACACCAAGGGCATCACAGAACCGGAGATCATCGCTCCCACAACGGCCCACGCGGCCTTCACCAAGGCCGGGGATTATTTCGGCATCAAGGTCATCCGCATCCCGGTGGGGGAGGATTACCGGGCTGATGTCGCTGGCACCCGTGAGGCGATCACGGAGAACACGATCGCTTTAGTGGGGATCAGCGCCTCCATTTCCCCATGGTATTGTCGACCCGATCGAGCAGCTCTCCCAATTGGCTCTCGAACATGAGATTGGTTTTCACACCGATGGATGCCTGGGTGGTTTTATACTGCCCTGGGCTGAGAAATTGGGCTATGACATTCCAGCCTTTGATTTCCGCCTACCCGGGGTGACTTCGATCTCCGTGGATACCCATAAGTACGGCTATGCTGCCAAGGGCACCTCGGTGATCCTCTACCGTGGGAGTGAACTGCGCCATTTCCAGTATTTCTCAATTACGGATTGGCCGGGTGGCTTCTATGCCTCGCCGACCTTTGCCGGCAGCCGGCCTGGTGCGCTGATCGCGGCTGCCTGGGCAGCCATGGTTTCGATGGGGGAGCAGGGTTATCTTGATGCTGCCCGGCGCATCCTGGAGACGACCAGCTGGATGAACAACGAGCTGCGCGAGATTGAAGAGCTCGAGGTGATCGGTGAGCCGCCCTTCATGGTCACCTTCACATCAGACAGCTTGAACGTGTACCAAATTCTGGAATATATGACCCAGAGAGGCTGGGGGATTAAGCGGGCTGCACCTGCCGCCCAGCGCCCATTTATGTGTCACTTTGCGGCACACACAGGAGGGGGTCAAGGAACGCTTCGTGGAGGATATGAAAGCGGCGGTCCAGTATGTCAGCGAGAATCCTGAAGCGGCAGACGGTATGGGCCCGATTTACGGAATGGCCGCTGCTGTAGAGACGCGCGGCCTGGTGAAATCGGTCTTCAACTGGTTCCTGGATATGCTGTACAGCGTATAAACATCCCATAAATCCCTGTAGAGACGACTCGCCCTGTAGAGATGCCTCGCCCTGTATAGACGCCTCGCCGAGGCGTCTCATACGAATTATCGATTATTTCACCCAGACCACGAACAGGAAGACGGAAAGCATAGCCAGGGCAGCGCCAAAATAAAATGGCGCTGCAGGACCCAGACCTGCCCAGCCTCCCAATCCCTGCCACAAAATTCCCGCGATCAGCGAAGCTGGCAGTGCCGCCAGGCCGATACCTGCGTTGAAATATCCATACGCGGTGCCGCGCTGTTCTTGTGGCACTAGATCAGCCACAAATGCTCGCGAAGCGCCCTCTGTTAAGGCGTAGTACAGTCCATATATGCCGTAGAAAAGCCAGATTTGGGCGCCTGTATCCGCGGCTGCGAATCCCAGGTAGATCAACCCGTAAACCACCCAACCAGCGATCAGCACTTTTCTGCGACCGATGCGATCTGAGAGCGCCCCGGCTGGGCTGGCGATCAGCGCATAAACCGCGTTGAAGGTCAGCAGCATACCGAGCACCTGCAGGACGGTTAATCCTCGTTCCTGGGCTCGTAATATGATGAATGCATCTGCTGAATTGCCCAGGGTGAAGATCACAACCACTGCCAGGAAAGCCCAGAATCTGCGGTCGAGCCCGGTGAACTTGAAACGACGTTCTGATTTACCGGTTTTTTTCGACGAGATTTCCCGGGCACCCAAGGCCAGCACGAGCACTCCCAGGACTGCAGGTATGATGCTGACCAGGGTCATTGTTTGGAAGGTGCTCCTGCTGAGTTCGGAAGCAGTCGCCTGGGTCGCCCAGACGACTAAAGCCGCGATCAGCAAACCGGTGAATGCACCTGCAGTATCTGCTGCCCGGTGCAAACCAAATGCCAGCCCGCGCCGGTCCTCTGGTGTGCTGGCTGCCAGCAGGGCATCCCGTGGTGCAGAGCGGATGCCCTTGCCAACCCGGTCGGTGAACCTGACCCCCAGCACCCAAAACCAGGTATTTGCGAAAAATAGGAGTGGTTTTGCCAGCGCGGAGAGCCCATAACCGATCACTGCCAGCTGTTTTCGATTGTCAAGGTAATCTGAGAGCGCCCCGGAGGCGAACTTGATCAGGCTGGCAGTTGTTTCCGCAAGACCTTCTATCAAGCCAACCACGGAAATGCGCACTCCCAGGACATTCACCAGGAAAAGCGGCAGCAGATTGAAAAGCATCTCCGATGAGACGTCTGTAAGGAATGAGGTAATGGATAAAATCCATACATTGCGGGGAAGGCGTTTTCTCATCAGTCTCCTTTCAAAGAGGCAGCAGAATTTGAGTTCACTGTTTTCGAATCTTTGTTATTTGATTACCTGTATTATTGATATAGCGAATATTTTTTCGAATATTGAAGGGTGGACAGGTGAAATCAACTGCCGCATCTTGGGATACTCACATTTAGGTCACTGTTACCTTTTCGATCAATGGCAAATGGGGTTAGTGGGGGAATATGTCTGGGGCCAGGATATTATTCATTCACTTGAAGCCACAAAAAGCCATATGGCTCCAAATCTGCACGTAATTGCTGGTTCTCCATACTGAAACTCGAATTTCCCAGGATCATCTCGATAGTCACATCCTTCGCAAGCCGGAGATTGCAAGATTGCATTGATGGGGACAGGTTGTTGATGATGACCAGCTTCTTTCCATCTTTCACCCGGAAATAGGCTGCAATTGAGTTCGGCGATTTTTCTGGTGTGGTTGCTGCCCAGGAAAAATCTCCTGTACCAAGTTCAGGTAGTGATTTTCGTGCTTTGATCATTTCCTTAATCTTGTTCAACAGTGAACTTGGGTCTCTTTCTTGATCGCGGACATTAACATCTTGCGGGGAGAAACCTGGAGACGAAACCACGGGTGCGTATAGTTTATCTGCAGCTGCGCTCGAGAATCCCCCTTGTGGGCTGTTATCCCACTGCATGGGTGTACGGACCCCGCTGCGGTCTGGCAGGGAGATGTCATCACCCATGCCGATTTCATCTCCATAATAGAGGATTGGTGAACCGGGTAAGGTGAAAAGCAGGGAATGAGCCAATTCGATCAGCCTGTGGTCATTGTCCAGCAGGGGAGCCAACCTGCGCCGGATGCCCAGGTTCAGTCGCATTCTTGACTCGGGGGCAAATTGTTCCCACATCCATTGGCGTTCGACTTCAGTCACCATTTCCAGGGTTAGTTCATCGTGGTTTCGCAGGAAGATGCACCACTGGGTGTTGCCCGGGATGGATGGCGTTTTTTCCATGACCCACTCAAGCGGCTGGACATCGGACTTCCGCAGGGCCATATAGATGCGCGGCATGAGCGGAAACTGAAATCCCATGTGGAACTCATCCCCATTTCCGAAATACTCGCGCACATCCTGCGGCCACTGGTTGGCTTCACACAGCAGAATCCGCCCAGGAAACTTCTGGTCGATAAATCTGCGCAGTTCTTTTAGATATGCATGCGTCTCGGGTAAGTTTTCACAATTTGTGTTCTCTCGTTCAAAAAGATATGGGACTGCATCGGCTCGAAATCCATCTACACCCAGTTCGAGCCAGAACCTGGCGATATCAAGCATCTCCTGGCGCACTTTCGGATTGTCATAGTTGAGGTCAGGCTGGCTGGAATAGAAACGATGCCAGTAATACCGCTGGGCACTCTCATCCCAGGACCAATTTGATTCTTCCGTGTCCACGAAAATTATCCTTGCATCAGAGTACTTCTGGTCATCATCAGACCACACGTAATAATCATGGTAGGGATTATCGCGCCCCTGGCGGGCGGCCTGGAACCAGGGGTGCTGATCTGAGGTGTGGTTTAAAACCAGGTCGGTGATCACTCTCATGCCGCGCCGGTGAGCTTCTGTGATAAATAATTTAAAATCCTCTATACTGCCATAGTCCGGGTGGATGCCGTTATAATCTGCGATGTCATAACCATCATCGAGGAGAGGAGAGGGATAGACCGGCAGCAGCCAGATGGCATCCACGCCCAATTCCTGCAGGTAATCCAATTTGCTGGTGAGTCCTGCCAGGTCACCATGCCCGTCCCCGTTCGAATCGAAGAAGGCGCGCACGTTGAGCTCGTAAAAAATAGCATTCAGATACCACAAGGACACATCGCCCATATTCGGAAATTCCTTATCCAATATTCGTGTCTTAGATTGCCTGATCCTCGATTTCGACGATAATTCCTTCAAATTTACGCAATAGAAGGCGATCTAAATTGACTTGCCCATCACGGTCCATGCAGGTTGACACTTGTAATGAACCATTTGTTGAGTGACCCAGGTCGATGGTCAAGTCATCTGGGGAAAGATTTAGCAGTACAATCTGCGCCGGAGAGCCAGGCTGAGTTCGCTTATATACATAACAGTATTTATGCACATCCTCAATTGGTGTGTATCTGCCAACTTGAAGGGCAGGGGATGATTTACGGTGGGACAGCAGCTGGCGATACAAATTCAACAACGAGTCTGGTTGTTGAAGCTGGATCTCTACATTGGTATCTTGGAAATTATCATGGATCGGCAGCCATGGAAGCTGTGCATCACCTGCCGAAAAGCCCGCATTGATCTTTGTATTCCACTGCATCGGGGTGCGGCATCCGTCCCTTCCACGGCCAGGACCCCGGATACCCCATGGATCCTGCTGCAGTTCAGGTGGAATATTGGCTTCCTGCATCCCGATTTCATCCCCGTAGTATATTGTGGGCGTCCCGCGCAGTGTGAGCAGCAGCATGGCGAGCAGCCTAGCTTGCAGTTCGCTGTATCGACTGGCAACACGAGTTTCATCATGGTTGCCTACCACGTAATTGGGCCAGGCGCCTACCGGCAGCGAACCTTCCAATGCGTCCACTACCTGGCGAATTTTATCCACCTGGAAATCGACCCCCAGCAGCTGGAAGTTCAGCGGCATATGCAGCTCATCGAGATTACAGCCGTACTATTGAGCCCATCTATCCCACTCAAAGATATGGATTTCCCCGAGCGCAACAC
>PVMK01129002.1_pt1 | contig 28870 bp, 27 predicted proteins | sample 1853481 | NCBI WGS metagenome assembly PVMK01 (sample SAMN08533507, study PRJNA380276) | Marine sediment metagenome, whole genome shotgun sequencing project.
AACATTGACTTTGTTCGTCGTCTTCTTTGCGAGCGCTTGCAACAGCAACTCGGGCGGAGACAACCGCGGCGGCACAGGTGGTGCCGGCGGCATCATCTTTGTCGACGGTGCGACGTCTCCGTGCGATGGCGACGTCAGTGGCGTTTGCGTGATCGAGGATGGTGCGGTGGTCATCCCGACGGCGGACGGTGGCACGACTCTGTGCTTCTTGGTCCAATGCGCCGGACGCGTCACGGCCTGCGGCGACTGCTCCGATAACGACGGCGACGGCCTCATCGACAACAATGATCCCGAGTGCCTCGGACCTTGCGACAACTACGAGGGCGAGGAGTTGCTTTCCGGGGTTGGGGGCGAAACCGGCGAGCAGTGCAAGGCGGACTGCTATTTCGATTTCGGGAACGGTGCCGGCAATGACGACTGTCACTGGAGCCGGAGCTGCGACCCTCTCGAGCCCAAGGTCCAGTGCACGTACAATGACGGCTTGCTCGGAAAAAGGGACTGCCCTGACACGCAGTCGCAGCTCTGCGACGACGTGTGCGTGCCACTCACGCCTAACGGCTGTGACTGCTTTGGCTGCTGCACGTTCCCAGACCTAGCGGGGATGGGTCCGGGCGGCGGCGACGGCTATGTTTACATCGGCTCCGAATCGGGCTGCACGTTCGATACCGTCACCGACCCCGCCTCCTGTCAGGCCTGCACGCCAGCGGGCAGCTGTTTGAACACCTGTGGGCGTTGTGAGATCTGCCTCGGCAAGCCGACGATTCCAGACGACTGTTTCCCTGGCACGGGCGGCAGCGGCGGCATGGGCGGCGGCGGTGCCGGTGGTGACGGCGGCGATACGCGATGCCCTGTTGGGAAGCAGGCCTGTGGCCTCACTGGCGATCCGAACTGTTCCGGCGGTAGCTTCTGCCTGACCGGCTGCTGCACCGATATCGTGGTGGAATAGCGGCTACCCGAGGATATCTGTCACCCGATGCACGTCGTCGGGGTCGGATGTCGTCGGCACTAGCAAGACATCATCCGCGCCAGCGTCCTTGGCTTGCTGAATGGCATCTCTGAGGGCCTGTGGGGTCGTCGCGACACAGATCTGCTTCACGTTGTCGCGCGCGACCGGCACCATGAAATTCAGGTAGCGATCGAGGTAAGCGTCGAGCTGCTCGCGCGCGTTGGGGCCGAGCGCGTACCAGAAGCCCGTCCCGAGCCAAGGCTTTGGCCGGCCCCGCTCCTTCCACGCGCGTCGCGCTGCTTCGAACTGCAGCTCCATTTCCGCCGCGGAGGGTCCGAAGCTGAAACCACACAGGCCGTCGGCCCACTTCGAGGCGACTTGGATCGATTCGAGCATGAGCGAGCCTGTGAGAAGTTTCGGCCCGCCTTCCTGGACGGGAGCCGGACCCACCGGAAGAGCGCCCTCGACGACCGGCTCTCCGCGCCAGACGCTGCGCATGGTTTCGACGCTTTGCGCGAGTCGGGTGAGGCGCTTGCCGAGCGGGGCGTCGACGGACTCGTAGTCCTGGTCTCGTCCACCGACCCCGAGGCCTGCGACGAGGCGCCCGCCGGAGAGGACGTCGATTGTCGCCAGCTGTTTGGCGAGCATGACCGGATGGTGGAGCATCGGGACGTAGACGCCGCTGATGATTTTCACCCGCTCAGTGAGCGCTGCGGCAGCCGAGAGCGCGGCTGTCATGTCCGGGTTGTAGAAGGAGATCCGTTCGCCCGCTGCGATGCTTGCGAAAAAGCCTGCGTCGATGCGCTCACACCACTTCAAGAACGTGTCTCTGTCGAGGCCCGGCGCCATGACCGGAAGGTTCATGCCGATTTCCATGTGCTCCCCCTCTTGGCCTCAGGGGCCCGTTGCATCTCCGCGCGATGGCGTTTAGGACTGAGGGCACCATGCGCAACCCCAAGGATTTCTTCAAGCCCATGGCGATCGGCGCGCCGGAACCTCCCCGTGAGGTTCCGTTCCGGCCATCGCGGATGATTCACTTCTTCGATCCCAGCAACCCCAAGATGGCTGCGAAGGCGCCCAGCATTGCCGCCAAGTGCGACGTGCTTCTGGGCAACCTCGAAGACGCCATTCAGGCGGACAAGAAGACCGAGGCGCGAGAGGGCTTCGTCAAGATCGCCAAGGAGAACGACTTCGGCGACTGCCAGCTTTGGACGCGCGTCAACAGCCTTGATAGCCCGTGGTTCCTCGATGACATGTGGCAGATCGTCCAGGAGGTGGGCGACAAAATCGATGTGATCATGGTGCCCAAGGTGGAGGGGCCCTGGGACATCCACTACGTCGATCGGTTGCTCGCGCAGCTCGAGGCGCGCGCGGGTGTGAAGAAGCCGATTCTGGTGCACGCGATTTTGGAGACGGCTCTCGGCGTAGCGAACGTCGAGGAGATTGCTGGCGCGAGCCCGCGGATGCAGGGTCTGAGCCTTGGCCCTGCGGACCTGGCGGCATCGCGACGCATGAAGACGACGCGCGTCGGTGGGGGACACCCGGGCTACCTGGTTCGTCAGGATCCCGACGCCGACGATCCCGAAGGGCCTCGGGCGACCGCTCAACAAGACCTCTGGCACTACACGATCGCACGCATGGTCGACGCCTGCGTCGCGAACGGCATCTTCGCGTACTACGGGCCGTTTGGAGATATCCGCGACACGGTTGCTTGCGAAGATCAGTTCCGGAACGCGTTCCTGCTCGGTTGCGTTGGCGCCTGGTCGCTTCACCCCGTGCAGATCGACATCGCCAAGAAGGTGTTCAGTCCGCCCGTCGATGAGGTTCTCTGGGCGAAGAAGGTCATCGAGGAGATGGGCGACGGCACCGGGGCCGTCATGATCGACGGCAAGATGCAAGACGACGCGACCGTCAAACAGTGCAAGGTCATGGTCGAACTCGCCAGGATGCTCGCCGCAAAGGACGCCGACTTGAAAGCGGCCTACCAGTTCTGAGAGGTGTCACGATGAGCACGAACCATCGTCCGCGACGAAGCGTGTTGTACATGCCCGGCGCGAATGCTCGGGCGTTGGAGAAGAGCCGTTCGCTCCCGGCAGACGCGTTGATTTTCGATCTCGAGGATGCTGTGGCGCCCGACGCGAAGCTCACCGCCCGCGCGCAGGTCATCCAAGCCGTCGAGACCGGTGGCTACGGGAGACGCGAAATCCTCGTTCGCACCAACGGCTTGAATACGCCCTGGGGCTACGATGACCTGGTAGCCGTAGCGAAGGCTGGCGCGAGCGCGGTGCTGCTTCCTAAAGTCGAGAGCGCGGAAGTAGTGCGGCAGGCGGAGTCGGTCTTGCTATCTCACGGCGCACCGTCGGATCTAGCGATTTGGTGCATGATGGAGACCCCGCGCGGGATGCTGCATGCGGAGGAAATTGTGGATGCGAGCCCGCGCCTCGAGGGACTGGTGATGGGCACCTCGGATCTCGCGAAGGACCTTCAGGCGCAGCACACCGCGATGCGGCTTCCGCTGATCACCGCGTTGGGCCTGTGCATGCTTGCCGCGCGTGCGGCGGGCATCGCGATCCTCGATGGGGTGTATCTCGATCTGAACGACCACGAGGGGTTCGTCGACTCTTGTCGCCAGGGAGCTCAGCTCGGCTTCGATGGAAAGACGCTGATCCATCCGAAGCAGCTCGCGGCGGCAAACGAGGTGTTCGCACCCTCCGAGGACGAGCTCAGGCTTTCCAGACGCATTATCGACGCCTATGCCGAGGCCGAAGCCGAGGGCAAGGGCGTGGTCTTGGTGGATGGCAAGCTCATCGAGAAGCTCCACGTCGATCACGCCAAACGCGTGGTCGCGCTGGCCGACGCGATCGCGGCGTAGACTCGAATGAGAAGAGGGGCTAATCTCCCCGTTCCACTATGCGCTTTTACGAATTCGAAGCGAAGCAACTCCTCAAAAGACACCGGATTCCACTGGTGCAGAGCGAGCTTGCAAAGACAGCCGATGAGGTGGAGAAGATCGCCTCGGACATCGGCGGGCCCCTCATCTTGAAGCCCCAGGCTATCGCGCCCGGCGTCGCCGCTGCATCGGCGAAAGAGGCGGCTGACCCTGCCGGTGCAAAAGCCGCCGCGGGCGAGCTGCTCGGGCTGGACGATGGTGGTCGCAAGCCCAACGGCATTCTGGTTGAAGCGAGACCCGCCGGCGAAGCGGTATATAGCCTGAGCTTCACCTATGATGGGACCACCAAGCGCCCCGTCATCGCAGCGAGCGACATGGCCGGCAAGATCGACGACCTCGAGGACACGCACCCCGAGCGTATCGTCCGCCGGCACTTCTCCGCGCTCTATCCGTTTTCGGATTACATCGCCAAGGAACTCGCGAAGTCGCTGTCCCTCGAAGGCAACGACCTCAAGCGCATGACGCGCATCGTGTCCGGGCTGGCGCGGCTCTTTCTCGAGTACGACTTGGCGGACCTCGACATCACGTCACTGGTCAAGCTCGGGGAAGGGAACTTCGTCGTGCTCGACGTCGAAGCCGACCTCGAGATTGAAGCGCGCCATCGGCAAAGGCCGATGCTCGACGAGCTCGGTTTCGCGAAGGATGATCTGCGACAGGTACGCGAGCCCACCGAGTTCGAGCTCGAAGGCGCGCGAATCGACGCGGAAGATCTGCGAGGCATCATCAGCCCAATCGCCGAGTTCGACGGCAATATCGGCCTAGTCATTGGCGCCGGTGGCGGGTCGCTGACGTTGACCGATGCGGTGCGAAAGCACGGTGGTCGACCGGCCAACTACGCTGCTATCGGCGGCAACCCCAGCGTGGACAAGGCTCGCAGGCTTACCAAGCTCGTCTTGAGCAAGCCTGGCGTCGAAAAGATCGCTGTGATGTCCAACGTGGTTTCGAACACCCGCGCCGATCTCGTCGCGCGCGGCGTCATCAAGGGCATCATCGAATTGGGGTTCGAGCCGGCCGACAAGATTTTGATCTTTCGGGTTCCCGGCGCTTGGGAAGCCGACGCCGCCAAGATCCTCCAGAAGTACGGCATCGAGTACTGTGATCGCACCGTTTCGATCAGCGAAGCAGCGAGACGTGCCGTTGCGAAGGTTGGTTAGAGGACTTAGCAATGGCTGTTATCGTTCACGAAGATTTCCAGTTCATCGTCCAAGGCATCACCGGGCGTGAGGCACTCAACTTCACCCGCGAGTGCTTGGAGTACGGCTCGAAGATCATCGGCGGTGTGACGCCCGGAAAGGGTGGCCGCGAGGTCTATGGCGTTCCGGTCTACGACACCGTTCGCGAGATCACCGAGAAGGAAAGAGTCGACGGAACCATCATCACGGTGCCCCTCGCCTTTGCCCCGGATGCCGCCTACGAAGCGATCGACGCTGGCATCAAGGAGGTGATCATCATCACCGAGGGCATTCCGCGCAGGGACGCTTCTGCCATCGTCGAATATGCAGATCTGCACGGGGCTCGGCTGATCGGCCCAAACTGCCTCGGCGTCATCGTGCCTGACGTCTGTCGCTTCGGGAGCCTCGGTGGGCCCGCGGTCGATTGCCGCAAGGCGTTCAAGCCGGGGGTCGTTGGCGTGATGTCGCGTTCGGGCGGCATGACCACCGAGATCTGCAACGCGCTGACCCTCTCCGGGCTCGGCGTGAGCACGGCGATTTCGATCGGCGGCGACCCCGTGATCGGGTCCACATACGTCGATCTCATTCCGTTGTTCGAGGCGGATGAAGACACCAAGGCCGTGGTGATCTATGCGGAGCCTGGTGGCACCGCGGAGGCGGAGCTCGCACGCTGGACCCAGGAAAACAACAGCCGGCTGCCCATCGTGGCGTTCGTGGCAGGTCGGTTCATGGACGAAATGCCGGGGATGAGCTTTGGTCACGCCGGCACGGTGGTGAACAAGAAGGTCGACTCGCCCGCGGACAAGATGCGCCGAATGCGAGAGGCCGGGATTTCCGTCGCGGAGGAGATCGGCGATATTCCGGACCTCCTCCGAGAGGCCATCGGAAACTGAGCGGCAGAGGAACCATCATGGCAATGTTCATACGCGTAGATGTCGACAACAGCGTCATCGAAAAGGCCCAAGGCCTCGCCGACAAGCTCGTCGAAGTGTGCCCCGTCAAGATCTTCACGCTCGCCTCCCAGCCCAACGCCGTCGAGGTGGTCGAAGCAAACGTAGATGAATGCACCCTCTGCGACCTATGCACCCAGGCCACCCCCGAGGGGGTTCGGGTGGTGAAGCTTTACGAATAGGGCGAGGGGCGTCACTGTCAGCAACTGTGCTGCCCATCCCGAGCCGTCCTCCTGCGTGGAAGTCGACGTACGTCGGTGTCAGTGCCAGTGACCGGGTCATTCCCAGACGGTCGGTGCGCGTCGGTACGCGGCGTTTAGGGTCTCGATGAAGTTGCGGTCGTGCAGGGGATCGGCGGGGCGCTCGGTTGGGGTTCCCTTGGTGGCCAGATCTTTGAGCAAATTCTCTACCACCTGATCGAGCGTCAGGTCGTCTTCGTGATTCTCGTAGAGTGCCTGCTGTGTTGCGTCGGTAAACACCAGCGCCTTCCACGACACGCTCACGCGCACCTCTTCGACGTCGTACCGTGCGAGCACATCGCCCTGCTCGATGACTTCCCAACCGTCGCCGGACCAACGGAGTTGGCTCTGCAGTGTCAGGCCTTTGGGTACCGTTCGGTCATCGGGTCCGACTGCCTCGACGCGATGGAACATGTAGTCGTTGTCGCCGACCACCGCAGAGTTGCCGATGCACGGGCGGCTGATCGGGGAGCGGTCAGGGCCATCTGGCCAATAGGTGAATCCACCGCCTTTTCCCTCGTAGTACCAAGCCACCGCCGTGACGCTCGGCACGTACCAGCGCTCGAACAATCCGGACTTGAGCATCGTGGCTAGCAGCCAAACCGGATATTTCGTTCGTTCGATGCCCCGGAAGGCGGGAATGTCGACATGCCCCGGGTCGACCTGCGCGATCGGCGGGTTGAGGTTCACGTACACGATCTGCGGCACGATCACGGCGTCCTCGAACATCTCCTGTGCGGCGCTCCGAAACCCCTCGTGCTCGAGAAAGACCTCGGCCCCCTCGATGAGTGGCTCGCCGTATGCCCAATCCCCTCGGAACCAGGGCGCGATGAACATGGGGCGATTCGCTGGGCCCCGCTTCCCGGCATCGCTGAGGGAGGCCATTTCCGACGTGTTTTTCACGTAGCGCTGCACCGTCCAATAAGGGGCGCCTCGAACCAACAGCTCTCGAACAGGTGAAGGGTCGGGCAGCACGCGGTCGATGACGATGGGCGCCCTCGGATGGTCGAAGCTCACCCGAGCCTTATAGCAGTCAGGGCGGCTGCTTCTCACTTGTGCCCATGAGCGCCTCGACGCCTACTTTCCCCGCGAATTTCGGCCTCCCGTTGCTGTGGGCTTGCACGAGCGTGCTTTCGCGGTAACGGGCGGGTGGCAAATCGACCAATTGCACGAGCAAAAGAATGAAAGACCTTAGTAAATACCGAAACATCGGCATCTTCGCGCACGTGGACGCCGGCAAGACGACGACCACCGAGCGTATCCTCAAGCTCACCGGCAAGATCCACAAAATCGGCGAGGTGCACGATGGTGCGGCCACCACCGATTTCATGGAGCAGGAGCAGGAGCGCGGCATCACGATTCAGTCCGCCGCGACGACGTGCTTCTGGGATGGTTATCAGCTGAACATCATCGATACCCCCGGGCACGTCGACTTCACGATCGAGGTCTATCGTTCGCTCAAGGTGCTCGACGGCGGTGTGGGTGTGTTCTGTGGCTCGGGCGGTGTGGAGCCTCAGTCCGAGACCAACTGGCGCTATGCCAACGATTCCAAAGTTGCTCGTCTGATCTTCGTCAACAAGCTCGACCGTTTGGGCGCGGACTTCTACCGGGTCGTCGATCAGATCAAGAACATCCTCGGCGCGAAGCCACTGGTCATGGTCCTTCCCATCGGAACCGAGGCCGAGTTCGTTGGCGTCGTCGATCTGCTCACGCGCAAAGCATTCGTATGGGATGACTCCGGCGAGCCGGAGAAATTCGAGGTCCAGGAAGTCCCCGAGGACATGAAGGAGCTCGTCGAAAAGTATCGTTTCGAGCTCATCGAGACTGCCGTCGAACAAGACGACGACGCGATGGAGCAGTATCTCGAGGGCAACGAGCCCGACCTCGACACGCTCAAGAGCTGTGTCCGCAAGGGCACTCGCGACCTGGTATTTTTCCCGACCTACTGCGGCTCGGCGTTCAAGAACAAGGGCATCCAGCCGATGCTCAACGCGGTCGTCGACTACTTGCCCGATCCGACCGAGGTACCGCCCCAGCCGGAGGTCGACCTCGAAGGCAACGAGACCGGCAACTTCGCGATCGTCGATCCGAACGGGCCTGTACGTGCGCTGGCGTTCAAGATCATGGAGGACCGCTTCGGCGCGCTGACTTTCACCCGCATCTACTCGGGCACGGTCAACAAGGGCGATACCTTGGTCAACACCTTCACCGGCAAGAACGAGCGCATCGGCCGTATGGTCGAGATGCACGCGGACGATCGAACGATCGTGGACTCGGCGCAAGCGGGTGACATCGTCGCCATGGTCGGCCTCAAGGACGTGCGCACCGGTCACACGCTGGCCGATCAGAAACACCCGGCCACGTTGGAGCCGATGGTGTTTCCGGATCCGGTCATTTCACTCGCCATCAGTACCAAGGACAAGGCCATGAGCGAGAAGCTCGGCACGGCGCTTGGCAAGATGGTGGCCGAGGACCCATCTTTTCACGTGGAGGTCGACCAGGAGTCCGGCGAGACCATTCTCAAGGGGATGGGCGAGCTCCACCTCGACATCAAGGTCGACATTCTTCGCCGCAGCCATGGGGTTGCAGTTGACGTCGGTGCTCCGCAGGTCGCATACCGCGAGACCGTCACGCGGGCGATCGAAGACACCTACACGCACAAGAAGCAGACCGGTGGCTCTGGTCAGTTCGCCAAGATCGAATACACCATCGAGCCCACCGAGCCCGGCGAAGGCTTCGTCTTCGAATCCAAGATCGTCGGCGGCAGGATCCCGAAGGAGTTCATTCCCGCGGTCGAGAAGGGCTTCAAGGTCATGAAGGAGGAGGGGCCCCTGTGTGGATTCCCCCTGCTCGACTTCAAGCTCACCCTGACCGACGGCGGGTTCCATGCGGTCGACTCGTCGCAGATGGCGTTCGAGACGGCCGCGAGGGCGGCCTTCCGCCAGAGCATGCCCAAGGCCGGGCCGCAGCTCCTCGAACCGATCATGAAGGTCGACGTCTTCGTGCCGGACGCCAACGTGGGCGACGTCATTGGAGACCTCAATCGTCGCCGCGGCATGGTTAATTCCCAGGAAAAGGGTCACACCAACGTCCGCATCAAGGCGGACGTCCCCGCTCAGCGAGATGTTCGGCTACATCGGAGACCTTCGCTCCGCCACGTCGGGTCGCGGCCAGTTCACGATGGAGTTCAGCAACTACGCGCCGGTTCCGAGGAACATCCTCGAGAAGGTTCAGGCCGAAGTCGCCGAACGCAAGGCCGCAAAGAAGAAGTAGGCAAGGCTAAAGAACACGATGGCCGGAAGGTTCTTCAATCTCGACGGAACTGCGGGCGCCGCGGGGTTGGCGCGCGTCCTCAAGTGGCAGCTCGGCTTTCATGATGAAAAGAGGCCGCGCGCGCCGGCGACCGGGAGTTGAGGTTCCGGTCGTGTCCAACGATGGCAAAGCGCTCAGGCGGGCTACCCAAGACGCCCTGACCTGGATTGGGCATGCCACCTTCTTGATTCAGCTGGGTGGGCAAGAGCGCCCTCATTGATCCCCGTCATGTCGCCGACGCTCAGTGCGATCGTTCGGCGAAACGTCGCCCCCGGGGCTCGATTGGCCGGCGCTGCCCGAAGATCGACGTTGTACTCGTTACCCACAATCATCGCGATCACATGGATGCGCCCACGCTCAAGCGGCTAGGGAGCGACCCGGTCTATGTGGTGCCTCGCGGACTCGGCACGTGGTTCGAGCGCGCGGGGCTTCGCCGAGTCGTAGAGATGGACTGGTGGCAGGAGGAGGAGATCGAAGGGCTCCACATCACCTTCGTTCCATCGCAGCACTGGAGCCGCCGCGGCCTCACCGACATGAACACGACCTGGTGGGGAGGCTTCGTCATCGAACGCGGCGGGCTACGGGTCTACCATTCCGGGGATACCGCTTGGTTCGACGGGTTCTCACTCATCGGAGAGCGATGCGGTGAGATTCAGGCGGCCATGCTTCCGATCGGCGCCTACGCGCCGCGCTGGTTCATGCGATCGCAACACATGGACCCCGAGGATGCCGTTCGCGCCTTCACGGCGCTTGGAGCAACGAAATTCGTCGCGATGCATTGGGGGACGTTCAAACTCACCGACGAGCACTTGGAAGAGCCCCCGCAGTTGTTGCGGGAGATCTGGGAGCGGAGCGGACTGCACGACCACCGACGGTTGATCCCAGCGATCGGCGAGACGCTCTTACTCGACCGGTGAAGGACGCCAGGCGTCCATGGGCGAGGTGGCGTGCCTTCATCCGAGGAGCTCCCTCTTCATCACCTTGCCTGTCGCGTTGCGTGGGAGGGCACCGATGAACTCGATTTCGCGGGGGACTTTGTAGGTCGCGAGGCCTTGTTTCACGTACTCTTTGACTTCGTCTTTGCTCAAAGTACCGCCGGGCTTGAGGACGACGAATGCCTTGAGCCGCTGACCCCATTCTGGATCGCTCACCCCGACCACCGCCGCTTCTTCGACGCGATCGTGTCCCGCGATGAGGTCTTCCACCTCCCGGGGGAATACGTTTTCACCACCAGAGACGATCATGTCGTCGTCCCGGCCGTCGATGAAGAGTAGCCCGTCCTCGTCGAAGTGCCCGACGTCGCCGCTGCTGACCATCGACCCGAGCCGCTCTTTGTCGTCCCCGCTGGTATAGCCCTCGAAGGAGATCGAGTTCGCGACGAAGATGCGACCTGTCTGGCCAGTCGGAAGCGGCTCCCCTTGGTTGTCGAGGATCTTCACGACGGTTCCGAGCGGTGGTTTGCCTGCGGTCCCGGGCGCCGCCCGCATTTCGTCCGGCGTGGCAATCGACGCCATCGCGACCTCGGTGGACCCGTAGAAATTATGGAGATTGTCCCCAAACGTATCCATCCACTCGGTCGCCAGGTGGCCGGGTAGGGCCGATCCGCTTGCAGCGGTGATTCGAAGCGAGCTGAGGTCGTACTTGCGTTTCACGTCGTCGGGAAGTCCGAGCATGCGTTGCATCATGATCGGAACGACCGCGAGCGAGGTGCACTGGTGCTCGGCAATCATGCGCAAGGTCGCTTCCGGATCGAACCGCCGGGTGAGCACGTAGGTCGTGCCCAGGATGAGGCCCAGCTGAAACTGTCCGAGGCCCCAAGAGTGAAAGAGCGGCGCCGCGATCATCATGCGCTCTCCCGCGCGCAGTGGAAGTCGCGACAGCATCGACGCGATCGGCAACATGCCCTTAGGAGAGCCTCGTTTGGCGCCCTTCGGCGTTCCGGTGGTTCCGGATGTAAGCATCGTGAAACGCGACTCGATGTTAGGCGGTTCGACGTTGTCGTCGGCGTGGCTGGAGATGAGGTCCTCGATGCTCGGGTCGTCGCCCGAGCCATGTGCCACGAAACGTGGCATCCCTTTCAGGCCCTCCAGCAGATTCGCGAAGTCCTCGTCGTAGAGTAGGGCGCTGACGTTCTCGCGGCGGCCTACCTCGGTGAGTTGCGGCGCTGCGAACATCGTGTTCAGCAAGACGGTGTTTGCGCCGACCTTGCTGCACGCGAGGATGGTGTCGATGAACTGACGATGATTGCGGCACATGACCCCGACCACATCACCGGGGGCCACGCCCGCTTCACGAAGCCCCCGTGCCAATGCGTTCGAGCGCCGGTTCACCTCGTCAAATGTGGCGGAGCCTTCATCGTCGATGACGGCGACGGTGTCGGGCTGACGGATGGCCAGCGCGATGAAGCCCATCGCCGGGGATCGTCCCCAACCCTTGGCGGCCCGAATGATGCGAATGGTCTTGTCAGGCCGAATCGGTTTGAAGATGCCTGCCCGATACAGCACCCGCGCCACCTCTAGCTTCTCGGCGAAATTCCCCACGCGAGAGAGAGTAGCCGTTTGCGTTCAGTACCGGAAGACGTATTCGAGCCACAGCCAGTGTTCGGGGTTGGGCACGCGCCTGAGTGTCGATTCACGGCGGTCGAGGAACGCACGAACGTCGTAGCGCACGCGCACCATGTCGCGCTCACGAACAGTCAGTGCTGCGTCGAGGTACGCCCCATAGCGTATGCGGACGCCGATGATTGTCCCAGATGTCCTCGAAGTCGTAGCGGACGCGGAGTCGAAAGCGGAGGATGTCGAGGGGCCGTGCGGTCATGCTCAGGATCGCAGCGATATCTTGCTGGACGTCCACGCCTCTGAGGCGCGTAGCGACCCAGCGGTGCTGAAACTGGCCCGATAGCGTGAGCTGGCGGACCGGCTCGTAGGCGATCCGCGTCGCCAGCAGAGCACGCTGCGATCCAGCGTTGCGATACTCGGTCCACAGCGCCCAGGCCCATGACGGGGCGATCTGCAAGTCCGCACGGGCGAAGAGCAGCCCGTGGAGCGCGCCTGAGGAGAGCTGGCGCCATCCGTCGGCTATCGTACGCAGGCGGATGCGGGGCCCGGGCTGAGTCGCTAGACGAAGGCGAAGCCCGGCCTCGTCCCTCGCGCGAAGCCCATCGAGCTCGTCAGGCGCCGAGACAGGCCGCGCATACGGGTTGGCGTACTTCGACCCGTAGTATCGCACGGACATGTCGAGCTCGGTAGACCCAAGAGTCGTCACGCTCCGGACCACCGCTCCGTAACCGCCTCCGCCGCCGGCCTGTCCATCGAAGCTCCGTGCGACTTCGGCGAAGAAGTCCTGCGCGCCGAATCCGAACGCGGCGTCTACGCCGACTGCTCCGAAGGGCCCAGTAAACGGTTTACGGGAAAACTCCTGGAACCCGAGCTCGGGTCCTCGAACCAGCCATCGAGGCATCGAGCCGTACCCGGTGGCGCCGATGTGGGCCCGGTCATTCCAGAAGTAGCTCGCGTTCGCACCTGCGAGCGCCTCCGTATACATCGCCGGTAGTGTTGCAAACGTGGCCGTGCTGGCCGGTGCGGTTGGATCGCGGGCTCGCACGTACACAGGAGGCGCTCGACACCCCGGATCCTCGTCCCGCCTCGGATCACTGCAGGTGCTCGTGTCGACGATTTCGATCTGCGGGATGCGATGCACCTGATACGACCCCCATGCGTAGGCCTGAAGCCACCCTCGGCCGACCGGGAGGTCCTTCAATCCGACCGCGACACCCGTCAATCGATTCGTCCAAGCGTAGTCGGGCGTGACCCGCGTGACGCGGTCGGTCGGACATGGCGACGCCGGTAGCTCTCCCGCGGAGCGCCGGCATCGCAGCCCCAGCTCGTTGCTTCGACGAAGCTCGTAGTCTCCAAAGAATCCGTTGGGGGTGATCTGGTCCGTCACGTCGAACGTCAAGCGCTGCCCGAAGCCGACGCGATACGTCCCACCGATGATCTCCCACTTGTCGTCCTCCCACTCGACATAGAGTTTCGGTAGCTCGAAACGAACACCCTCGGGCTCTGCGCTGAACGCCGCGCGGTTCGGGTCCCATCGAACGCGGTGCAGCCCGTTTCGGGTGAGAGCGGCGGCGCCCCCGATGTCCAGGTTGCGAAGTGTCTTGACGCGCGCTTGCAGCGCCGAGGCCGGGGGCAGCCGGTCGTATCGACCGCTCCAGCGCCCCTGGACCCGCATGAATCCCTTCGTTTGCGACTTCGGCGCGTTCGGAGGCCGGACGATCACGAATGCGCGGAGAGTTTCCACCATCTCGGCCTCGAGCACCCCCGCGGCGACGAGATCGCCCAGCTCGTGAATCGCCCCCGCCTCCGTACGATACGCAAGGATTCGATCGACATGCCCGTAGTCGAGGTTTGGAAGCAGATACAGCCGCTGCCGGTTGGCCCGATTCAGCTCGACGCGGGTTTGATAGAGAAGCAGCAGCGCGTTGAACGACGACTCGGAGATCTGCTCCGTCGCCAAGAGGTCGTAGAGATCTTCCTCGGTTTCGACCTCGATGAAGATCTCGTACTGGACCGCAGACGCCGTGCACGGCGCCAGCGTGATCAGAGACGCGAAGGCAAACGCGCGCTTCAGAAACACCAGGGGTTCGCGGAGCCAGGTGTCCCGAAATCACCGTCGCCGTAAGTGCGCACCGCATCGCAGACGTTGCCGGTCGCGTCGACTTGAGTTGCCACGCCGGCCTTCGAACGAGCGTATGTCACTGAGTCGAGAACTTGGCCGTCGATGCTCAGGGTGATCGTCTCGTCGCTGTTGTTCAGCGAAAGGGACAACTCCGCGTCGACGCCCTCGATCCCCCCGTTCTCTTCAGGATTCGCGTTTCGCGCGAAGACGACGTGCGTGCCTGCCCTGATCCGAAGGCAGTCTTCGCCCGCCACCGTAGTCGTGCTGGACGTGAGATCCGACAGCACGAGGCCGTTCAAATCGACGGCCGCGTCGAAGCGAACCTCCACCCATTCACCCTCGCGGTTTCCGACGGTCGACGGGTTCGCCATCCACTCGGTAATCGTCGCATCGCCGGCACCCGGACTGACGATGTCGCGCGGCGTGCCTTCGTCGAAGCACATGCCGGGGCCCAAGACCGGGGGACAGCCCGGGTTTGCGTCACCCGGCGTTCCGAAGTTCCCCTCGAGGTATTCGTCCTCCGGCAACGCCAAGCAGACCTCATCGTTCGGGTCGACCTGCCAGGCGACTCCCTCGACCGTGCCGTCGTAGTCCACGCGGTCGAGCACGACACCATCGACTCCGGCGATGATGGCTCGTGGACCCGAATTGCCCAGGCTGAATCTCAACTCCGCGTCGACGCGGGGAGCCGCCGCCGGGCTCGCCCCGAAGACGACCCGTGCCCCCGCGCCGACCGGAAAACACTCTTCCTGGTCGATGATCGCCTTCAACGCGTCGGGCGCCGGCCCAAGCTGAAACCCATTGAGGTCGGCCTCCGTGTCGAACGAGGCCTCGAGCCACTCGAAGTCAGCGTCCGCTCCTTCCGGATTGGCCATCCATTCGGTGATCCGCACTCCACCCGGCTTCGGTGTGCGGATCGCGCGGCCAGACCCCCCTTCGAGGCATAAACCCTCCACCCGCACGACCTCACAGGGACTGTTCGACGCTCCCGGTGTTCCGAAATTCCCAGTCGAAAATTCGTCGACTCCCTCGGGAGTCGCGCACCAGTTGTTGGCGTCGTCGTTGAGCTCATGGTCTGGAACCAACCGCCCATCGAGCTCGAGCGCGCGGCCGTCCACTGTCCGCTCGTAGCGCACCTGGTCGATGAGCATGTCGCCACAGCGAACCGACAGCACAGCATCGGAGTTGCGCAGGCTTCCGAGCGCCCCACCGTAACTATAGCCGACGTGGGCCGGTATCGACCCGACCGGTGCGTTCCCCACGACGAAGTAGCCTTCTGCGTCCACCGAGCCGCCAACCAACCGATGCGACTTCGGGCTCGCCCCGTCGGCCCGGCTCGTGGCGAGCGTGAGACCATCGAGATTGAGCGACGCCCCCGTCGCGTTGAAGAGCTCGATGTACTCGCCGTCGCCGTCACTCCCATCCGGATTGGCGTGCACTTCTGTAATGACCAGGTCGCCAGGGGCGAGGTCTTCGCACGCGCCCCGCCCTCGACCATCGCCTCCCGCCCGCACCCCATGAACGCCAAAGCGCACGCGCACCCGCGCGCCCAACTCCAAACACCCGCCATCTCGACCTCCCGTCGCTGTGGTTTCGCGGGTTATCGGACAGCGCCTCGCGCGGTTTCGTTCTGTCGACTATTCGGCGGCTTGGTTCGCGTCCTTTGGCCACGGCAGGTTGGCGAGCAAGACCTGTGCGGGTTCCCTGACGACGACTTGAAGCGTTCGATAGGTGCCCTTTTCGTAGCGTTCCACGGTGCCTCGGACGGTTATGGGCTCCCGCCTGTAGCGATCGATCCCGCTCTCCCGAAAGACCTCCTCGTCGAAGAAGATGACCGGGAACCCGCTTCCGCGCTGCCTCGCCAACAAGACGCGCACCAGTCCCTTGAAGTGCTGGATCCTGTCGACGGTCGATAGAACCGTCACCTCTTGACCAAGCTTGTCTTCGAGCTCGGCGGGCGCGTCCCAGTGCGTCAGCTGAATGTAGTCGGCTCGACGGTTCGCCTCATGCTCAAACGCGCGAATGAAATCGGCCCGTGCGTTCCACCAGGCCTTCCGTTCGTCGTAGTCGCCGTAGCCTTGGGCGTCGGTGTTCCATATCCCGCGCTTTGCCTGGCGCGCCTCCGATTCGGCGTGTGTGAATTGGTTATGGAAGCGGTGCGAGTATCCGTACTTCGTGAAGTATGGGCTCATGCCGGCACGCACGGCCTCGACGTTGTAGCTCGTCCACCGCCCGCTCTTCTTGACGAACACGTACGCCAGCAGGCGTCCGAAGTGCCCGCGGATCTCCTTTGGGTCATCGCGTTCGAGCCGCACGACCTCTGCGCCTTCGAAGAATGCTTTAGCAAACTCGGTGGCTCGTTCCCCCATTGGCGTCCCCGCCTTGCGCGGGCGAGCCGCGTCGCCACGCTTCCCTTTCAGGTACTTCTGGAAGTCCTTGGCCGCTGCCGCACGGTCGGCCTTGCCGCGTAGCTTCTCTTCGGTGTCGATCGACAGCAGTCGAATGGAGCCCTCGACCCCCTCGACGCGAATCGTGTCGCCATCGACTACCGGGTGGCCGGCTAGTCGGTACTCGCCGATGAGCAGTCCCTCTTGCTCGACCTCTCGGGATGGGTGAGCTTTCGCCGTCCCGCCTTCGGCATCTCCGGTGTGCGCCTCTGCGGCATCGACCGGGTGGATGGGCGCCTCGGCCGTTGCGCCCCGGTCGCAACCCACGATCGACACGAGGATGCAGGCCCCCGCCGCCCAGATGCCGCCCCACATTCGCATCAACCGTACCCTATTCAATTTGACCGCCGCCGGCTACCGCTTACGACACTCATCATGACGAGTCAGGATACCCGCCGCGTTGAAGCCTACGCCGCCCACGAGGCTGGTGCATCACTCGCCCCCTTCGGCTACGAGCCCGCTGCGCTCGGCCCTCACGACGTGGAGATCGAGATCACGCACTGCGGGATCTGCCACAGCGACCTCCATTTGATCGACAACGATTGGCAGAGGAGCCATTTTCCGCTCGTTCCCGGTCACGAGATCGTCGGGACCGTCGCGTCCAAGGGGTCGCTGGTCACGCATCTCGACCTCGGTGCTCGCATCGGCGTCGGCTGGCAATGCGGGAGCTGTCTGCAGTGCGAGCCATGTGAGCATGGCGACGAGAACCTCTGCGCGAACATCGTCGAGACATGTGTCGGACGGCACGGAGGTTTCGCCGACCGCATCCAAGTCGACGGCCGCTTCGCGTTTTCGATACCCGATGCGCTGAGCTCTGAAGTTGCGGCGCCGCTGCTCTGTGGCGGGGTCACCGTCTACTCGCCGCTTCGTCAGTATGCTCGGCCTCAGAGCCGAGTAGGCATCATCGGCATCGGCGGGCTCGGTCACATGGCGATTCGTTTCGCGCGAGCGTTCGGGTGCGAGGTGACCGCGTTCTCGTCGACTGCAGGCAAAGAGGAAGAAGCCCGGGCCCACGGCGCGCATCACTTCGTCTCCAGTGTCGATGATGCGGAGCTCAAGGCGCAGCGGGAATCGTTGGACCTGATCATCTCGACGGTGAACCGTCCCCTGAACTGGAATCGCTACGTGAATGCGCTTCGCGTCGACGGCGTTTTGTCGTTCGTGGGAGCGCTTCCCGAGCCGCTCACCATTGCCACCGGAATGCTGATGGCCCGACGCCGCTCGGTGTCAGGAAGCCTCATTGGCGGGCGGATCGCCATGCGCGAGATGCTCGACTTCGCGGCGCGGCACGGCATCGGCGCCCAGGTCGAAACGCTCCCGATGAGCCAAGTGAACACCGCCCTCGATCGCCTGCGTCGCAACGACGTTCGTTACCGGTTCGTGCTCGAGCAAGGCTGAGGGCGCTACTCGTCTTCGCTAACATCGACGCCCGCGAGCCGTCGAGCCAGGCCCTTCTTGAAGTCGAGGTTCATTTGGCGTCCGATCTGAACGCGTTGCGCCTGCGGTGACCCTGCGCCGTGCAGGGACTCGGTCAGGTAGCCGACCGCGTTGCGGCCCAGGGTCATGTTCTCGATCAATCGCAGAATACGAATGCGTGATTCAGTCGGGACGTCGGTCCGCCCTCTGAGGTATTTGTCGAGGAGCGCACGGAGCTCGGGGTGCTTCAGCTCTTTTTCCGAGGGCGCTGTGCTCACGAGGCCGCCCGCGAGGTCTTGCGCGATGCGTCCCCATTTCAAACGGCATCTTCGTGACGTGGTGCTTGCATACGTTCGCCAGCATGTCGTCGTTCAAGTAGGCGCCTGACTTCGTGGCCCGTGCCTGATGGGAAGAAGCGATGCCGGCCGCGTACATCGTCTCGTTGAGATGCGTCATCTCCACGAGCTTGTCCTTGATGTGGGAGGCTTTTTCGACCCCGTTGTCCTCGGCTGCCTGCGCCGCCGCGCCGATCAACACGTCGCCCACGCCCGTCTTGCAGACGTAGCTCCGCCGGTGATAACAGGTGAACCGCTCGACGAGCATCGAAGCGAACTCGTGCTCGCCATCCATGAAGACGTGGCTCCACGGCACGAACACGTCGTCGAGCACAACCATCGCTTCCTGGCCAGAAAACTTCGCGTTGCCGACGTCGATCGAGCCGCCTTCCATGCTGCGGGTGTCGCACGACTGGCGTCCGTAAATGTACGTAATGCCGGGCGCGTCGACGGGGAACGCGGCGACGATCGCGTAATCCTTGTCGCTCGGTCCGAGCCGCATCGTCGGCATCGCGATGATCCAATGCGAGTTGATGCAACCCGTTTGGTGTGCCTTGGCGCCCTTTGAGCCAAACCCCGTCTTCGTTTCTCTTCGTGATGTGCACGTAGAGATCGGGGTCGTCCTGCTCGTGTGGGGCCTTGCTTCGGTCGCCTTTGACGTCGGTCATCGCGCCGCCGACGACGTAGTTGCGCTCTTGCATCACCGTGAGGAATGCCTTGAGCCGGTCGTGATAGGCCGTCCCGTGCTTCTCGTCGATCTCGTAGGTGACCGAGTAGAGCGAGTTGAAGGCGTCCATGCCGACGCAGCGCTGAAAGCAGGTGCCGGTGTTCTGCCCAAGCTTTCGTTGCATCATGTTTTGCGCAACGAGGTCTTCGGCGCTTTGCACCACGTGCAGGAAACGGTTGACGCGTTTCCCGGTCAGCGAGGACTCGACGGTCGCAATCTCGGGCTCACGAATCGCGAGATCGTACGTTTCGGCGACCGCGTTGATCGATGGCCGGATCATCGGATGGTCTACCGGCTCGTCGACCAGCTCACCAAACAAAAACACCCTCAGGTTTCGGTTGCGTAGGCTCTCGATGTAATCGTCGCCGGATTCGATTCGTACGGGCGTGTCGCCGTTGCCAAGAGGCATCGTCCCTCCAAAGAGGGCTACTCTACCACGCTGCTCAAAGGGAGCGCGCCCGTCAGCTCGGCGCGCGTTTCCTCGACAAAAAAGCGGCCTTTGTCGTCGCGCGCGAGGCGTCCAAGCGCCACTTCGTGGTCGTGCGTGAAATAGAGCCGGCCGCCTTGTTCGAGCAAGCGCGTGAGTAAATCTGTCTTTTCATCGATGAGCTGCTCCGGGTATCGGTCGTACCCCATCGTGATGGGCAGGTGTACCCAAGCGCGGCCTGGAATGAGGTCGGCCGCGAATACGACCGGGCCGTCCTTTGCGGGGATCTCGGTCAACATCAGCCCGGGCGTGTGCCCTTCCGAAAGCCAGAGCTTGTAATCACGGCCGAGTGTCTCGGAGCGGTGCCCCTTGACGACCTCGAGCCGTCCGGTTTCTTCGAGCAGCGATGGAAGCTCGGGGACGAACGACTTGCGGTCTCGCGCGTGTGGATGCTTGGCGCGCTGCCATGCGTCCCAGCTCACCACGAACGTCGCCTTCGGGAACAGGAGCTGCATCGACTCGTCGGGGTCGTAGGCCTTGAGCAGCCCCCCTGCGTGGTCGAAGTGAAGGTGGGACAAGACGACGCAGTCGATGTCTCCGTCGTTGAAGCCGGCTTTCTGTAGATTGTCGAGCAACACGTGCCGCTCCTCTTGAACCCCGAATCGATCGCGTAGCTGCGGCGGAAAAAAGGCGCCGATCCCCGTTTCGAATAGGATGCGCCGGTTGCCGTCTTCGATCAGCAGCGCCCTGCATGCGAGCGGAATTCTGTTGAGCTCGTCGGGTTCGACCCATTGACGCCAAAGTGCGCGCGGTGCGTTGCCGAACATGGCGCCGCCGTCGAGGCGCTGCGAATTACCCAGGATCGACCATGCGCGGCGTTTCCCCACGAGCGAAGCCTATCAGGGTAGGGAACCCGTTTGAAGTCACTTCCGAACGACGTACACGTTGGAGGTCGCGTGTCGAACGACACGTTCGGCCACGCTGCCGATCAACCAACGCTCCACGCCGCCGCGTCCGTGCGAGCCGACGACGATCAGATCGACGCCGTGCTCCTCCGCGTAGTCGCAAATCGCCTTCGCAGGGGCGTGGTCTGCGAGTACCGCGATGTCGACCTCGATGTCGCCAAGGTTTTGATCGCGTAGCTTCGTCAGTGCGGCCCGGTGTGCGGCCTCATCGTTGGCGGAATCGGCCTCGAGAATAGCTTGGGGCGGAACGAACGCCTGGGTGTCCGAGACGTGGATCAGCGTCACTTTGCTGCCGTTGGCCCTCGCGTACTCCCCGAGTTCGGCCAGCGAACGGGTAGAATGCTCGGAGAAGTCGATGCATCCGAGGATGTGCTTTGCGGACATGCGAGAAAGCTATCATCTTTCCCAAATGGGCGGCATGCGGACACTCGGGTTGGTTCTAGGCGCCGTTGGGTGTTGTCTGGCGTGCGGCGCCTTCGGCTGCAGTAAGTCGGCCAATACGGAGGGCACTACCATCACCACCGCAACCAGCGAGGACACTCAGCCGAGGTCTTCCCGCCCATCTCGCGCCGAGGTGGCTTGCCGGCTGCATTCCTGCGCACCCCCGTATTTCTGCAACGAGGACAAGGGCGTCTGCGAGCGCCTGCCTTGTGTCGAGAGCCGCGACTGTCCGTACGGCTACAAGTGCGACTTCTCGCTGAACGTCTGCCAGTAACGGTATCCACAGAAGTAAGCACCGCTAACTTTCACATTTCTTCTCTATCTCCCTCGGAAGCCATTGAAGTTAGCGATGCTTACATTGACAATTCCATAGAAGTAAGCGCTGATAACATACTCTGGTACGCTGTCCGCATGAGCGAGCCGGCCAGGTCATATCACCACGGACATCTTCGCGAGGCCCTCCTAGAGACGGCGTTTGGGCTGGTCGATACACAGGGCGTCGAGGCGATCAGCATGCGTGCGCTCGCCCGGGAGGCGGGCGTTTCATCAGCCGCACCGTTTCGTCACTTCGCCGACAAGCAGTTGTTGCTCGACGCGGTCGCTGAAAAAGCCGCCGCCGAGCTCGAACGCAAGCTCGATGAAGCCACCGCGGAATGCAGCGACGCCCTCACCCAGTTTCGCGCCATGAGCGTCGCCTACGTCCGGTTCGCTGCCGAGCACCCCGCGCTCTTCGACCTCATGCACAGCACCGATTCGGTTGCGGCTCCCTTTCTGGGCGAGGTCAAAGATGAGCGAAGGTTGAAGTTGATCGCGCTCATCATTGAGGGCCAGAACGCCGGCCTCATCCCCGAGGCCGACCCCGAGCTCATCGCCCTCACAAGCGAAGCCCTCACCCACGGCCTCGCCCGAATGATCGTCGACCGCCACCCCCGCCTCCGAACCCTCTCCTCCCAAGAAGCCCGCCAACTAGCCCTAACCGCCACCCACCTCCTCCAATCCGGCATAGGCCTCTCCTAGGGGACAACCACCCCCCCCCTAAAACACGCGTAACTCCCGATAGTTACGAAGCACACCGCGACAATCGAAGCCGAGTTGGATTGTCGCGGTGTGGTCCGTAAAGTGACTGAAAACAGGGCGGTCGCGAGGGTGGAGCGTGTCCCCTGGAGTAGGTCACCCCTGGGGGCTACATCGTGTGCGTTGCTGTCGCGCTACCCTCTAATGGGCCTTGGGAGGCCCGCTTGCCGATGTCGAGATACGATCCCACCGAGGTTACACGGCGCCATGTTTTTGCGCAGAAGGGGCTCTCCAAAAAGGAGGAGCAGGCCCGTATCGTCGTGCTCGCGGGTAACCTGGCTGGTGACAAGTACGCCATCGGCGCCGAGCTGACGTTGGGTCGCGGCGAGGGCGTCAATGTGAAACTCGACGACACGCTCGCGTCGCGGATGCACGCGCGCATTATCCAGCACGAGAACGGGTCCTACGTGATCGAGGACCTCGAGAGTCGCAATGGCACACAGGTCAATGGCATGGCCGTTGAGCGCCAGGTGCTGACGTACGGCGATCGGATTCAGATCGGCAGCTGCTTACTCCTTTTTGCCCACCACGATCCGATGGAGGAGCAGGTCGCGCAGCGTCGCAAGCTCGAGGCCATCGGACGGCTCGGGACGGGCGTCGCCCATGACTTCAATAATCTTCTCGGCGCGGTCAGGGCCAGCATCGACTTCTTGAACGCGCTGCCGGGCGAGACCAAAGTCAGTGAGCGCGACGTGCGCGAGGCGTTCGACGACATTCGCACAGCAGCTGCCACGGCGACCGAGATGACCAGCCGTTTGCTGGGCTTCGCACGTGAAATCGAGCGAAGTCACACCGAGGTGGATCTGTCGGAGCTCTGCCACCATGTTGTCCAGCTCGCGCGCCGCACCTTCCATCGCAGCGTCCGCATCGAAGCGGCCATCGAGCGTGGTCTCACCGTGACGGGCGACCGAGGGCAGCTCCATCAGTTGCTGATGAACCTTCTGATCAATGCGCGCGACGCGATGCCCAACGGGGGGAAGCTCAAGATCACGGTGAAGAAAGCTGACCAGCTCGACCTGGAGAAAGCGCCACTCAATCCGTTGGTCGCCCACGCCCTGATCACCGTGGAGGACACTGGCATCGGGATGGACGACGCGACGCGGGAGCGCGCGTTCGATCCCTTCTTTACGACGAAAGGCGGTCAAGTCGGTGCGGGCCTGGGCCTCGCCGCCGTGTACGAGATCGCCAAGTCTCACAACGGCCACATCACGCTGCACAGCGTGCCGAATCGCGGAAGTGAGTTTCAGGTCGTGTTTCCGCTCACCGGCGAACGCAGGTTGGGGGCTACCGAACCCAGTCTGCCGGCGGTCACGCTCCCGACGACGCAGCTTTTGATCATGCTGGTGGACGATGAGGACGTCGTGCGCCGCAGCGCGGGCCGGGTGGTTCGGCAGAGCGGTCACCGCGTGATTTTCGCGCGAAGCGGTGAGGAAGCCCTACGGATCTACGATGAGACACAACCGCGGCCCGATCTCGTGCTGATGGATCTCAACATGCCCGGGATGACCGGGGACCAGGCCTTCAAGAGGCTGAGGGAAGTAGACCCCGATGCACCCGTGGTGTTCGTGTCGGGGTATTGGGAACGTGAGCTCGAGCGCGAGCTGCGGAGCCTCGGTGCGCTCGGCTTTGTCCAAAAGCCCTATGAAGCTGCTACGCTCCGGGACGCCATCGTTCAGGCGATGACGTCCCAGACTTCATGATCAAGTACATAGGCTCGAAACGGCTTCTGGTGCCGCACATCGTGCGGGCGATGTCGGCGTTTCCCGAATCGGGGCGAGTGCTCGACTTGTTTTCCGGGACGTCGCGGGTCGCGCGTGGCCTCAAAGAGACGGGCCGGCATGTGATCGCGAACGATCATCTGGCGTACGCGGCGACTTTGGCACGCTGCTATGTGCAGGCGGACGCAGATCGGTGGATCGACGATGCGACGCAGCTCATCGCGGAGCTGTCGACGGTCGCCCCGGCGCCCGGGTACTTCACCCAAGCGTTCTGTGAGGACGCGCGATACTTCCAGCCGCACAACGGCGCCCGTGTCGACGCGATTCGCGAGGAGATCGTCCGCCGCGCCTTGCCGCCGGAGCTCGAGGCCATTGTGCTGGTCTCGTTGATGGAGGCCGCCGATCGAGTCGACTCCACGACCGGCGTCCAGATGGCGTACTTGAAGCAGTGGGCCACCCGCGCATTCAACGACCTACAGCTCCGCGTGCCCTCGATACTTCCCGGACCGGGTGAGGCGCTTCATCTCGAGGCGGTCGAAGCGGCTTCGTGCGTGGAGGCCGACGTGGCGTACATCGACCCGCCCTATAACCAGCATAGCTACATGGGGAACTACCACGTCTGGGAGACCCTCGTTCGCTGGGACAAGCCGGAGACCTACGGGATCGCCAACAAGCGCGTCCAGTGCAGGGAGTACAAGAGCGACTTCAATTCCAAACGCCGAATTCGGCAAGGGCTGCGCGACCTGTTCGAGGCGATCCGTTGCAAGCACCTGCTCGTCTCGTTCAACAACGAGGGGCACGTCGACCGGGAAGAAATGACCGCGCTTCTGGCGGAGAAGGGGCACGTGGGCGTCGTGGCCGTCGACTTCAAGCGCTACGTCGGTGCGCAGATCGGCATCCACAACCCGAGCGGCGAGAAGGTCGGCCGTGTGAGTCATCTGCGCAACAAGGAGTATTTCTTCGTCGTGAGTGAACGCCGCGACACCGTGGAATCTGTCGTTCGGGCGATCGAGTCGAGCGTCCGCGAGGCGGCGCTTGCATCGCGCGCCGCTAGAGGCAAGAGGAAGGGTCATGAATCTAAACGATGTGCTGAGTGACGACGCTACGGGCGCTTCGATCATCGACGACGTGTGCGGCTTGGTCGACGGCGAAGTGGCGAAGCAGCGCGGCATCAGCGGAGTCGCCGTCAAGGCGAGCTACAAACTGGTCCAAGGCGTAAAGCCCGGCTTCGTTCGCAGCGTGGTGCGAGTCTTGCTGCCGGACTTCGCCACCGTGCTCGAACCGATTTGCGAGAAGGCTGCGGCACAGGGTCACTCGGTGGGAAGCTACTTCAGCGCGCATACACCGGAGGTCGCCGACGCCCTGCTCTCCGTGACCGATGGTCGCGCGCAAAACTCGGAGCACCGCGCCGTCAGAGGCGCCTACAGCAAGCTCCGCGGCTCGGCCCGCAAGAATGTCGAAAGCGCAGTTCCGGGCCTGGGTCGAATCATAGAAAAGTACGTGTAGCGCCTGACCCTTCGACAAAGGGGGATCACCCCTTCGACGAGGGGCAAGTCTCGAGGGGTGGATGCTTTATTTCGAGGACATTCAGGTTGGCGACTTCAAGGAGTCGACCGAGGATCATGTGTTGACGGCCGAGGAGATCATCACCTTCTGCGCGAAGTGGGACCCGCTGCCGTTTCATGTCGATGAGCAGGCCGCGGCAGCGACGCCGGTCGGGAAGCTCTTCACCTCGGCGGTTCACTCGATGGCGATCGCGATTCGCTTGGGCCATCAGATGCAGAGCGAGCCTTCGGCCACGGTGATGGGGCTTGGTTGGGACGAGGTGCGGTTCCAGACGCCTGCGTGCGTCGGCGACGGTCTGCGGCTTCGGGGTGAGATCATCGAGACTCGCCTATCCGAGAGCCAGCCGGGGCTCGGTATCATACGAAGCGAGCTGAAGCTCACCAATCAGCGCGGCGAAACGGTCATTGAGTTCAAGGCTGCGGCCTTGATGCGGCGACGGCCTCAGGAGGGCTGACTTTCGCAAGCATGTCGATGACCGCGGTGCGCGTGCGGGTGCATAGGTCCGCGACGGCTTCGGGCTCTTCGAGCTCGGTGTTGGGGTAGAGCGGTGAGCCGATTTGCACCGTCACGAGGCGGTCCTCCCGAAGCCTGCTCCCGCCCATGTCGACCTCGTCGCGCGACATTAGGGTGAACGTGCCCGTCAGCGCGACGGGTACCACGGGCTTGCCCGTCAACACTGCCGCCTGGAACGCGCCGCTCTTGAATGGCCTGAGCTTGCCGTCTTCAGTGCGCGTCCCTTCGGGGAACACCAGGAGTGGCTTCTCGTCGCGGAGCACGCTCTCGAACGCCTCCGTGACTGCGATGGCCGCCTCCTTGCCTTTGCTGCGGTCGACGGGGACGTGCCCCGCAAGCCTCAGGTGCCATCCCAAGAACGGAATGTTCATCACCGAGCGCTTGACCGCCCACTTGAAGCCGCCCGGCAGTGCGGCCCCGAGAACCAAGATGTCGATCAGGCTCTCGTGGTTACTGGCATACACGAAGCCGTCGTCCGGGACGTTCTCCTCGCCGGTCGCTTCGATATAGATGTGCAGCCCTTTGGCCGAGGACTGACTCCACTTCTTGGCTGCCCAAGTCGATGCTGCGCCTTTGGTGAGCGGCCCGACGGTGATGGAGAAGATCCCCCAGGTGACCGTTCGGGTCCCGAACGGAACCCACTGCTGCAACCAACGTCCTCGTTGGCGCCAGCCCATCTCGCCACCCTTGCGGAAGATGCCCCACTCGGTGCGCATCCACTCGACTGTGTTCTTGGAACCCATCCACGCCTCCCTTACCACTCCCGCTGACGCATGAAAAGCGCCACCAGCGCGTCGGGGGCGTCGACGTGTACCCAGTGTCCGGCGCCGCGCAGCACATGCACCGAAATCGCCGAATTCTGCTCGGCGATTTGCTCGATGCGCGTCCGATCCGACTGCGAGAACACCTCGGAACGCCCCCCGATGACGACATCGAGGCTACACCCGTTCGGCAATGCGTCGACCACGTCCCAACTGTCGGTGCGCGCATAATCTTCGACGAGCTCACGGATGACGTCGAGGTCCGGTCCAAAGGTGCGTTTGCCATCGTCGGTTCGACGCAGGTTCATGGCGAGCCACTGCGCTATCGGTGGCGGTTGCCCGGCTGCGATCACCGCCGCGACGAACGCCTCACGGGACACCCAATGGCGGGGGAGGTTCTCGAGTGTTCGCATGACCTCCGCGGTCGCTGTGGTGTCGCGATTCGCCGCGCTCGGGGAGGGTGACGAGTCGATCGTCCAAGCCTCGGTGCGCACGCCCTGGCGCGACCGCAGCCACTCCAACACCACCTTGCCCCCGAAGCTATGCCCGAGAGCGCCGCCCACCGGCACGTCCAGGAACCGTTCGAGCTCGGCGACATCGGTGGCTGCCGCGCTCACCGTGTGCGGCGTCGGCATTCCAAGAGAATCTCCGTGCTCCCGAAGATCGACAAGGACTGCACCCCACGCGGGCCTCGCTTCGACAAACGTCCGCGCAATGCCACGCCAATTGGCTCGCGTGCCCAGAATCCCATGCAAAAACAGCATGTACTGTTCTGGATCCGTCGATCGGGCGGTCACGATGCTGTGAGCAAGCACGAGCCTGACTTACCATAGATAGCCCCCCGACCGGATTAGCCGACGGCAGCTGGCGAAGGCACCACCGGCATGAGCTGCATCAGCGCCTTTTCGAGGCGGAAGACTGCACTGTCCGACATGGGTCGTCGCCTGGTCCGGGCGCGACCGGCATCGAGGTCGGCCAAGTAGTCGCGCATCTTCCTCCGCGCTTCGTGGATGCGCCACGCGATCGTTCCTTCCGTCGTTTCGAGGACGACGGCGGCTTCCTTGTAGCTCAGGCCCTGGAGCGTCGTGAGCACGACGGTTGTCTGAAGAAGGGACGAGAGCTGGTCAAACGCCTCGAGCAGAGCTCGATAGCGATCCCGAAGTTGGGCTGCACGCTCTGGATTGCCGTGCGAATCGACCGCGACCGCGGCAAGGAGCCGAGGGTCGTCGAGAGGCACGATGCGCCTACGCTTGCGATCGCGCTTGGCGTTCAGAGCCCGGTGCAGTGTGATTCGATAGATCCAAGTGAAGAACTCACTCCGCCCCTCGAACTCCGGAAGCTTGTGATACGCCTTGAGAAAGGCGTCCTGTGTGATGTCGTCGGCGTCGCTCGCCTGACCGGTCAAGGTCAACGCCAGGGAGTACACGCGTGGCCGGTATTTGCGGACCAGCTCGTCGAACGCCGCCGTGTCTCCGGCTTTGGCTCGAGCGACGAGCTCGGCGGCCTCCGCCCCTCGTCGTTGCGCTTCAGATACCTGTGGTTTTCCGCTCAATAGGCCCCCATCCGTTCAGGACCCCTAAAGGCTACCCATTTTCCTGGCCCAAGCCCAAGTCGGTGGGTTGAAAGGCCCAAACCAAGCTGTTACATCCAACCCGCCTGGACTCGGAAGCCCTTGGAATGGTGGGGAATTCTCGTCCATCTGACACCCATGATCACCGACTGGTTCTACGGCCTCTTCTCGAATGACCTCGCCATCGACTTGGGGACGGCGACGACCCTCATCTACGTCAAGGGCCGAGGTATCGTGTCCTGTGAACCGTCCGTGGTTGCGGTCCAAGACGACCCGCGCGGCGGCAAGCGCGTCTTGGCCGTGGGCAAAGAGGCCAAAGAGATGCTCGGCCGGACGCCCAGCTCGATCCGCGCGGTGCGCCCGTTGCGTGATGGCGTCATCGCGGACTTCGACATTACCGAGGCGATGCTTCGCTACTTCATCGCGCGCGCACACCACGACCGTAGGACGCTGGTCAAGCCTCGTATCATCATTTGTGTGCCCTTTGGCATCACCGAAGTCGAGAAGCGCGCTGTTAAAGAGAGCGCGGAGGGCGCCGGCGCGCGCGAAGTGTACCTCATCGAAGAGCCCATGGCCGCGGCGATCGGCGCGGGTCTGCCGATCACCGAGCCGAGCGGCAACATGGTGGTCGACATCGGTGGCGGCACGACGGAGGTCGCGG